>Ga0265338_10001713_pt1 | contig 34790 bp, 27 predicted proteins | sample 42126metaG_FD_193579 | JGI IMG/M metagenome (GOLD analysis project Ga0265338, IMG submission 193579) | Rhizosphere microbial communities from Carex aquatilis grown in University of Washington, Seatle, WA, United States - 4-21-26 metaG | ecosystem: Host-associated > Plants > Roots > Rhizosphere...
TGACGAGACCGGGCCCACCGAGCGCGACGACGGCCGCGATGAGTAACCGCACGCTCCTGCGAGAGCTCATTCGAGGTCGAATAGCTCGCGGTTGAGCTGCTCGCGCTCGCCGCGGCGGACGCGGTCGAGGACGTCCCGGACAGCCGCGCCGAGCGCCACCGGATCGAACGGTTTGACGATGTAACCGACCGCGCCGAGCTCCTGTGCACGCGCCTTGTCCTCACGGGCGGCCCTCGCCGAGAGAAAGATCACCGGGATGTCGCGCGTCGCCGGGTCCGTGGCGAGCTCCGCCGCGACCTGCCAGCCGTCGACGTCCGGCATCATCACATCGAGGAGGACGAGCTCCGGCTGCTGCCGCTGGATGCGCTCGAGCGCCTGGCGCCCATCGGCAGCCTCGTCGACGGTCATGCCGTCGGTCTCGAGGTTGACGCGGCAGATCGTGCGGATCGAGCCCTCGTCGTCAACAATGAGGACCGACGGCGCCGACTCGAGGCGGCCGCCGTTGCCCGTCCCGCCGCCGGGATCCGGCCGGTGATGAATACGGCGCCGCCAGTCGCCGCGCTCGACCCGCATGGGTACGCGCGTCCGCCTGGCCGAAAACGCCTGAGCTCTTCCCGACCTGCTGCGCTGGACAGTCGGCACGTTTCCCCCCGGGTCGTGGTGACGAGAGTCGCATTCTGCCGTACGCGAGCGCTCAGCGCGCGTCTGCGGCGTGCGCGCGATTCCAGTCCTCGGCCAGCTCGCGGAGGCCGGGACCGGCGACGCTGATCGCGTCGCGCGCGTGGAGGCGCATTCGCGCCGCGAAGTCCCGGTCGCGCGCGCGGATCAGCCCACGCAGCGCGTATTGCGCGCCGGTCAGCAACGCCGCCGCGCGCGCGCCGATCGCGGAGTGGTGCTTTCGCCAGTAGCGGTGCCGCCCGCGCCACATCTCGTTGATCCGCCGCTCGGGGATCCCGGCGCTGAACTGCGACTCGTGGTGGACGACGGTGACCGACGGAAAGAACTGCGTCCGCCAGCCGGCGCCGCGGAGGCGGCGGCAGAGATCCGTCTCCTCCGAGTAGATGAAGAAGTCCTCGTCGAAGAGCCCGACCTCCTCGAGCGCCGCACGCCGCACGAGCAACGCCGCCGCCATTGCCCAGTCGACGTCGCGCGTCTCGCCGCCGCCCGACTGGAGGATCCCGCCCCGTCCAAGCGTGAGCAGCCCGACAGCCGCGGCCATCGGCGTGGGGAAGCGCCACGCCGAGGACTGCTCCCGGCCGTCGGGATAGACAAGTCGCGGCCCGAGAGCGGCGACGCGCGGGTTCGCGTCGAGGTGCGCGACCATCCGCTCGAAGCCCCAGTCGTCGCTCGTCGTGTCCTCGTTGAGGACGAAGACGTAGCGGCCGGTCGTGGCGCGGATCACCGTGTTGTGGTTCACACCGAAACCGGCGCGGTGGCGCTGCTCGATGAGCCGCACGGCTGGGTAGAGCTCGCGGACGGCTGGGGCACTGCCGTCCTCCGACGCGTTGTCGAGGACGACGATCTCCGCGTCGACTCCGCGTAGCGACTCGAGACAGGCGAGAAGGAGCTCCCGCGAGTTCGTGTTGACGAGTGAGACGCTGACGTCGGGCAACGAGCTAGACGGACTGCGCCATGCCGGACGCCCACGACGGCGGCAGGTTCCGCAGGATCTCGACGCTGTCGAAGCGGACCGGCGGTCTCACGCCGACCTCCTGCACCCACTCGGCCATGCGGCGGAGACCGTCTTCGAGCGGCACCGGGGTCTGCTCGCCGAAGACGCCGTGGAGCTTTGAGTGGTCGGAGAACGCGTGCACGACCTCCTGCCGCGCCGGAAGGTGCTCGATCTTCGGCTCCACGCCGAGGACGCGCGCGACGGTCTGGGCGAGCTCGAGCACGGTGTACGGCGTGTCGGCGCCGACGTTGAACGTCTCGTTCGCCGCTTCCGGCACGTCGATCGAGCGCGCGATGACCGGCGCGACGTCGTCGATGTGCGTGAACGCCCGCGTCTGCAGCCCGTCCCCGAAGATGGACATCGGGCGCCCGCTCTGGAGCTGGTTCATGAAGATCCCGATCACGTTGCGATACGTGTCGGCGATGTTCTGCAGCTCGCCGTAGACGTTGTGCGGACGGAAGATCGTGTAGTCGAGGCCGAACATCCGCTGCGCGGCGGCGAGGTCGAGCTCGACGGCGTACTTCGCGATGCCGTACGGATCCTCCGGCTCGGGCGTGAGCGCCTCGGTCATCGGCGTCTGGCCCGGGCCGTACACGGCGATCGAGCTCGTGAAGACGAACCGCGCGACCGTCTCGGCGCGGATCGCCGAGTTGACGACGTTGATCGAGCCGACGACGTTGTTCGTGTAGTTGAAGCGGCGGATGAAGTGCGAGAGCCCTTCCGCCGCGTACGCCGCGATGTGGAAGACGTGCGTGAAGCCGTGCTCGCGGAAGAGGTCATCGACGAGCTCCGGATTCGTGACCGAGCCCTCGACGAAGGTTGCTCCCGCCGGGACGTTCTCCTCGTAGCCGCCGCTGAGATCGTCGAGGACGACGACGTCGCGGTCGGCCTCGAGCAGATGCCGCGCGACGTGAGCGCCGATGAAGCCGGCGCCGCCGGTGACGAGGACCGTCATCGGAACGTAAGGCTAGCGGGAAGGCGGTTTCGCCCTGACAACGCCGCGGGAATCGGTGGACGTCCTAATCCAAGGAGGATGTCCGTGAAAACTCGTCTTCTTCTCACCTTCGCGCTAGCCGCGGCCGTTTTCGGAGTGGTCGGCGCCACAGCCGGCGCCGGAACGTCGCCCGTCACGAACCCGAAGACCTTCTTCTGGGCGAAGGGCACCGCGAACGCCGCGACTACGCAGGACCAGCTCCAGAACGACCTCATCTACCACGGCGGCAACGTCGGTGCCGGCGCGATCGGCGTCGAGCAGAATCCGGCGGTCTATCTCATCTGGTGGGGCCCGCAGTGGAAGGAGGGCTTCACGACTCCCGACACCAACGGGAAGCAGTATTCGAGTAAGACGCTCCAGACGTACCTCGGGTCGTTCTTCCAGAACGTCGGCGGCAGCGGCTGGGCGAACATCCAGACGCAGTACTGCGCGTACGCGCTTGCCGGCTCGACGAACTGCGCCGGCGGCGGCGGCTTCGTCAAGAACCCGAAGGGCCAGCTGAAGGGCGTGTGGACGGATCCGAGCGCGGTTCCGAGCGACATCGTCACGCTCGGCCTCGCGGAGAACCTCGTCGACGACCCAATCGCGAGCGAGGCCGTGAAGGCCGTGAAGCACTTCGGGTACAGGCGCGACGCGACGTACATCATCCTCACGCCGCCGGGGTCGATCGGGACCGGGGAGCCGTACTACTGCGGCTACCACACCCAGACCTCGACCGTGAACGGGCTCGGCAACACCGAGCGGATCCAGTACGCCTTCATCCCGTGGCTGAACACGAACTGGCCGGGCATCGGCACCGGCGGATGCGGTATGCACAACGTCAACGCATCCAGCGATGCGTTCGGCAACGGCATCTTCGACGGCTGGTCGATCGTCACCGGCCACGAGTACGGCGAGGCCGTCACCGACCCGGACAACCTCGCGTCGGTGCAGGACGGATGGAACGACGACCAGACGTCCGAGAACGGCGACAAGTGCGCCTGGCTCAAAACGCAGAACATCGCGCTCGGCGGCAAGCAGTTCGCCGTGCAGCCGCTGTGGAGCAACAAGGCCTACGACGCGACCGGCAACGGCTGCGTCGTCTCCGGCCCGTAACGCGCTAGAGACGTAGGTGGGGGACTCCGCGTCCCCCACCTAGACTCTTCGTATCCGCGCGATCGTCCCCATCGGGCTCGCGTCTCTCCTTCTCGCGGGGTCTGCCGCCGCGTTGCCGCCGCGGCTCGCCAGCGTCCACACGTGGGCGTTCGCGATCGGAAACCGGACGCTTTCGGGCCACATCGCGCAGCGCTACGCCGGCTACGACCTCGTCGTCGTCGACGGCCAGGAGGTGACGAAGCGGCAGGTGGCGACGCTCCACCACGGAGGCGCTCTCGCCCTCGGGTACCTCGACGCCGGGACGATCGAGCCGTCCCGGCCGTGGTTCCGCCGCGCGAAGCCGTACCGGCTCGACTACTGGAAGCAGTGGGGCGAGTGGTACGCCAACGTCGACGCGGCCGGCTATCGCAAGCTCCTCCTGCGCGTCGCGGCGACCTTCGAACGGAAAGGGCTCGACGGGCTCTTCCTCGACAACACCGACATGATCGAGACGCATCCGAAGCAGGCGGCGGGGATGCGGCGGCTCGTCGCGCGGCTCGCACGGCTCGTCCACGGTCGCGGCGGCTACCTCTTCGCCCAGAACGGGGCGGACGTCGACCGCCCGATCCTCCGCTACCTCGACGGCTGGAACCGGGAGGACATCGGAACCGACCCGAGCGCCGTGCGCGACCTGCGAGCCATGCACGCACGCGGCCTCCTGACGCTCGCGACGGGCTACGTCAAGGATGCGAGCTCGCCCGCCGTCCGGCGCGACATCCGCCTCGCCTGTAGGACGGGCGCGCTGCCGTTCGTCTCGAACCTCGAGCTGACGCGGATCCCGCACCCGCCGCCGCACTGCTGAACGGACATCGCCTTTTTTACAGTGCATTTACACGCACCCGTAGCTTCGGTTTACACGCGCGACGGACACTCATCCCGACACCCAAGGACCGGGCAACGAAAGGGAAAGAAAACTAATGAAGAAGGCACTTATCCTCATTTTTGCGGCGCTCATGATCCCGAGTGTGGCGCTGGCTGCGAAGCCGTCGCACCCGGGCAAGCCCGCGCCGCAGGTGACATACGTCCTCAAGGGGACACTCTCGAACTACGCGCCGTACGACTCCGTCACGCCGGCGAACGGCTCGATCACGATCGTCGTCAAGCGGGCAATGCCGCATGGGAAGTCGCTGAAGGGCGCGACGCTCACGTTCCCGATTGACGCGAAGACGAAGATCAAGCTCAGGCACCACATGACGACGATCACGGACGGCGACCGCGGGATCATCATGGTCCGTGCGGCCAAGCACATCGCTCCTGCCGATCTCGCCGCGACGCTGCAGGCCTCGTCCGCGAAGCGGATCGTCGATCAGGGCGCGCCGAAGCCCAAGCACTAGCGCTCTTCCCAACGGGGGGAATGGTGACAGGGCGGTCGCTCAGGCGGCCGCCCTGTTCGTTTGTCATCGCTTCACCCCTCGCAGAGGACGGACTGGATCTCGAGCCGGTCGTCGAGGATGACGACATCGGCAGGCGCTCCCGGCTCGAGGACGCCGACGTCCGAGCGTCCGAGGAGGTGCGCCGGCACTGCGGTCGCCGCCCCGACCGCGTCCTCGAACCGGACGCCCAGCGCGTGGAGGTTGCGAACCGCGTCGATCATCGTCAGGACGGTGCCGGCGAGCGTGCCGTCGCGCCGCATCGGCGCAGCGCTGGCTCCGACCTCGACGGCGACCTCGCCGAGCTGGACCGTGCCGTCGAGGGCCGTTCCCGCGGCGGCGATGGCGTCGGTGACGAGCGCGACGCGCCCGGCGGCGCACGCCCACACGAGGCGCACCGTCTCGTCCGCGAGGTGGTGCCCGTCGACGACCATCGTGATCGCGACGTCCGGCCGGGTGAGAGCGACGCCGGCGATACCCGGATCGCGCGAGCGGAACGGACGCATCGCGTTGAACACGTGCGTGATCGCGCCGACGCCGAGGTCGAAGGCGTGCTCGGCCTCCGCGGCGGTCGCATTCGTGTGTCCGGCCGAGACGACGACGCCGCGCTCGCCGAGCCGTTCGATGAGGGCGTCGGCGCCGTCCAACTCGGGCGCGAGGGTCATCTGCGCCACGTGCCCGGCGTCGAGCAGGCGATCGAGGAGGTCTACGTCCGGAGCGCGGAGGTGCTCGAGCGGGTGGGCGCCCGGGCGCTCCGGCGAGAGGAACGGGCCCTCGAGATGCGCGCCGAGCAGGCGAGGCCCTGACGCGGTCGCCGGCATCGTCCGCAGCGCCTCGATCGTCGCCGACTCCGGCGACGTGATGAACGTCGGCTGGTACGCGGTCACGCCGGCGAGCAGCAGCGCCTCGCCCGCGCGGGCGTAGTCCTCCGATGAGGCGGAGAGGAAGTCGACCCCGCCGTAGCCGTTCACCTGGAGATCGACGAAGCCGGGGATCGCGACTCTTCCGCGCGTCGTGCTCGCGAGGCCGACCGCCTCGATCCGGCCGTCAACGACCTCGACGTCGCCCGGCACGAGCGCGCCGCGGACGAGGGCCGCTTCGACGCCGAGCCTCATGAGGTTTCCGACGCTAGCTCAGAACAGGGACGCCGCGCGAGACCCGCTCGCGGCGGCGCATGCGGAAGGGCCCGCGGCGCTCGCAGTCCCTCGAGCGCACCGCCCGACGACGGCTCCGCAGGACCTCGAAGGCGGCGGGGAGAAGCTCGACGCGCCTACCGCACTCCTCGCCGCACTCGCAGAGGAACTCGCCCGGCAGGTCGGGGTCGGTCGAGACCAGCAGCTCGTAGATCCGGTCGTTGACCTCGCGGAAGAGCTCGGCCCGGCGCTTCGACTCCATGCCGTCAGCCTTGCATTGATGAGGCTGCGAAAGAAAGGGTCGGGCGCGGCGCCTTACCGAGGCTTTACGCGGCTCAGCCGTTCCGTGAGCGGACGACCCGAAGGGTCGCGTGCATGCCGCGCTCCCGGTGGTCGGCGATCGCGCACCACAGGCGGTAACGCCCGGGCCGGAGACGCAGCTCCCGGTCGACCACCTGGCCCGGTTTCACGCTCGGGAAGTGGAACACGTGCGTGCCACCGACGCGCTCGATGTCGAGGTCGTGAGTGTCCTGGCCGCGGTTGACGAGCTCGACGATCACCTCCCCGGCCTTCACCTTGCGGCGCGAGAGGCTATAGCTGAACTCCTGCGCGACGACCTGAACGCGCGCCGGCGGAGGGGGCGGCGAGTGAACGATCATGCGATGAGGGTCGGCCGCGTGAACGACGACGCGTTCGGGATAACGGTCGCAGCGTCGACGCCGAACCACTGCTCGAGCAGCGCCGCATAGACACCGCGGAAGTCGGCAGTCTCGACGAGGTTCCCGTCGGGGTCCAAGCCGGTCTTGAGGCCCGGGAACTCGCTGACCATCGTCCCGGTCACTCGCGAACCGATGAGGAAGCCCGTGCCGGCGGCGCCGTGGTCGGTGCCGCTGTCGCCGTTCTCCTGCGCGCGGCGCCCGAACTCCGACCAGACGTGCACGAGCACGCGATCGGCGAGACCGCGCGCCTCGAGGTCGCGCTGGAACGCGAGGAGCGAGTCCGACGTGAGCTGCAGGCCGTCGGACAGGGCACTGAGCTCGTCGGTGTGCGTGTCGTAGGAGCCGGGAGCCGTCAGCGAGACGCAATGGAGCGGCAGCCCCGCGCCGAGCATCGCGGCGAGCCCAGCGAGCCGGCTCGGGAACGCGTCGTCCGAGGCCGGGTACTGGACCGGGCTCGAGTACGACTGGAACGGAAGGAGCTGCCGGCGGAGACGGTCGACCTGCGTCGAGACCTTGCCGGCCGCGCGGAGCCCGGCGTCGGCGTGCTCGTTTCCGAGCAGACCGATCCCCTCGAGCATCCGCTGCTCGACCTCGCCCCAGACGCGGTTCGAGTAGAAGCTGTAGTCGTCGGGCGTCGAGATCGACGCCACCGGCGCCGAGGCCGTCGCCAGCGCGGGCGCGAGCGTGTCGTCGAGCGACAGCCCCTGCAGCGGATTGTTCTTCTTCCCCGTCTTGTCGAGGTAGCGGCCGAGCCAGCCCGTGTTGAGCGAGGCATCGGTCGCGCCGACCTCCCAGTAGTGCCGCGAGGTGAAGTGCGACTGGTCCGGATGGGTGTAGCCGACGGCCGGAAGGACCGTGACCTTCTGCTCCGAGTAGAGCTGCTGGAGACCGCCGAGCGCCGGATGCCAGAAGAGCCGGTCGTCCTCCGTCAGCGCCGTGCCGCCGGAGAACGCGAGCGTCGGGCGGAGCGAGGCGTAGAGCGAGTCGCCCTGCGGCGAGAGGACGGACAAGCCGTCGGCGCCGCCCTCGAGGAAGACGGAGACGAAGACGGGCGCAGTCGGGCCGGTGGCCGCGGCGGCGATTCCCTCCTCGAACGCGCGAAGCCCGAGTTGCGAGCCGCCGTACACCGCGAGCGCGGCGCCGAGGCCACCGATGACGAACCGGCGCCGGGTCAGTCCGGTGCCGGCCGGCAGCGGCATCCCCGGCTCGATCGCCGGGAGCCCGCGGCCGGCTTCCGCGAATGCCTTGTGGAGCAGCCGCGAGCGCGAGAGCCCGTCGCAGTGGACGCAGTCGCTCATCTTTCCCGCTCCGTCGAGCCTACGCTCATGCCGCCTGCAGCTCCGGCGAGACGGCGATGAGGTGGCGGAGTGCGTTCGCGACCATCGGCGGGTACTGCTGTTTCTTCCAGTCCGTGCCGGCCGCGTCGCCGAGCGCGCGGTGTGCGAACGTCTGGAGCGCATGGCGCGTCGGCCTCTCGAGCGGCGGCTCGTGCCAGAAGCCGAGCGCGGACGCGACGAGCTTCTTCGCGTTGTCCGGCTTGCCGGCCTTCTCGGGATCGAGCGCGTACGGATCGAGGGCGGCCTGCGCGATCCACCAGCGCCCGCGCCACGTCGCCGTGTCGAGCCAGCGCGTGTCGTCCCAGCCACCGACGTTTGGCGGATAGAAGAGCTGCTGCCCCGCCATCGCATCGAGCCAGACCCAGTCGCTCGTGTCGATCCCGCGCCGTATTCGCCGGAGCAGCCCCGCGGTGTAGACGACCGGCGGCTTGACGAGCCGCGGCCCATCGAAGATCGCGGGGTGCCGGAGAATCGCCTCGACGACAGGACGGATCCCGTAGCCCGACGAGACGTAGAGCTTCCGCAACGCGCGCTGCGTCGCGTTGTCGGGCGGCACCGGCACGAAGTAGCTCCAGAGCTTCTCGACGAAGAATTTCGCGTGGGCCGGATGGCTGACGCAGAGTTGACAGGAGTCGCGCCACGTGAAGCGGCCGTTCACGCCGAAGATCGTCTTGACGCCCTTGTCGTGGTACGAGGCGTCGTAGCGGAAGTTCGCGGGGCCGTCGTCCGTCCAGTCGTACCGGAAGCCGGTGAGTGCGCGCGCCTGCTCGCGGACGTCCGACTCGGTGTACCCGCTGCCGTGGCCGAGCGTGAAGAGCTCCATCATCTCGCGGCCGTAGTTCTCGTTCGGCGAGTCCTTCGAGTTGTCGCCACCGTTGAGCCAGAGGAGCATCGCCGGGTCCGCGGTGACGTCGACGAGAAGGTCGTGGAACGACCCGAGGCCCTTCTGCCGGAAGAGGTCGTTCTGCTTCAGCATCAGTCGCTGCGAGCCGACGCCGTCGTTCGACGTCGCGAACCAGTCGTGCCAGATCAGCGCCATGCGCTCGACGAGCGGCCGGGATGTGCGGATCATCCGGTCGAGCCACCAGAGGTGGTCGTGGCCCCAGGCGTCGTACGGAGCGAGCGGGAATCCCTTCTCGTCGTGCGGCGCAGGCCCGACGAACCGTTCGGCGCCAGGATTCGTCAGCGAGTGGACGGCGCCGTGGAGCCCAAGCTTCGCGAGAGCCTGCGCCTCGCCGGGCCGCGGCCCGAACCCCGCGCGCCAGAGAAGACGCTCGGCCTGCACGACCCCGAACTTCCCCTTCCAGACGGCGACACCCACCACGACGAGCTATCGACACCGGGCGAAGCCGCCCCGATCCCCTTCGGGGGATCCGGCCGATCCGTCTTCTAACTTGCAGCTCTGCGGAACGTCGAAGCAGGCAACGACGCAGATCGCGACGCAACGGCCGGCCCACACGGCGTGTCGCGTAGCCGGAGCCCCTGGCGCCGAAGATAACCCAGGGGCTTCGACGTTCTCCACGCGGCCCGCGCGCGTTCCCTCGATTCAGTCATAACCGCGGTCCGCTGAAGCTCGATGACGGTTCCCTCTAAAGAGGGACGTCCGATCAGCCGACAAGGATCGTCTTATGGCTATCTGCGGCTTTACGGGCCTTGCCCGCGTGCGGACTACTCCGCTTCGTTTTGCCCTCGTCGGTCTCGCCCTCTGCGCAGCGCTCGCGGTGTTTTCCGTGGGCAGTGGTAGCGCGGCGAACAAGAGCTTCGCGACCGGAACGCTGATCATCCCGATGGACACCGACACGGCGGGGAACCACGCGTCGTTCAACCAGAACAGCGGCATGTGGAAGGCCTACGGGCTCGTCTACAGGCTCCTCCAGAACGGGATCCCCGTGCAGTGGGCGATCGCGACGTCGAAGAGCTCGACGAACGACATCGATTTCAGCGCCTCGAGTGTGACGGACCAGCGCACCGGCGCCGCACTCGGCAGCTGGGACTACCGCGGCGGCCCGTTCATCGTCGACAGTGCCTACGCCGCGCAGGCGCTCCCGATCATCACCGCCTGGTGGGCGGCGCACGGCAACCAGCCGAACGTGCACCAGGCGACGGCGAGCTTCAACGCCAATGTCCCGCTCGTTATGACGCAGGCGCCTCGGATCGCGAACGAGGCCATCAACGCGAGCATCACCGCCGCCTACTACAACGCGGCGGGCATCCCGGACGCAGCGGGGAATCCGTGGTCGAGCACCTCTCCGAACGTCCTCAACGAGACGCAGATCGCCGGCGGCGCTCTCTTCAAACAGGGCACGGCCTGCGAGCAGTCGAAGTACACGATCTTCGTGACGCCGCACAACAGCGGCTACTCGTACTCGCTCACCGACCCGACGAACCTCGGGACGAAGACGTACGCGCAGCTCGACAGCTTCGTGCAGCAGGGCGGCGGCTGGACGGCGCTGTGCCACTCCATCCTGAGCAACGAGAACGCGATCGCGGCGTTGACGACGAACGGCAACACGAGCGTCAAGGCGCTCTTCCCGACGTCGCAGCCCGGCGGCGTCCCGGGCGGCCTCCTCACGACGACCGGCTTCCCGCTGATCGACAACACGGGCGGCACGTGGAGCGTGCTCGCGCCGGGCCTGCCGGCCGCTCAGGCCGTTCCGACGTCGGTCGCGCAGACGCTCCCCGGAGGTTCGGTACAGACATGGCCCGCGCCGGGCAACCCGGGCGCGCCGACGTACTACCCCGCCACGAACCGCGTCGGAACCTTCACGGCGTCCGGCGTGAGCCACGACGACTTCCTCACCGGCATCTACCACAACGGCAGCGGATCCGGACGCATCACGTACATCGGCGGTCACTCGTTCGGGACCGCCCTTCCGTACTCCACGAATGCCAACGCGCCGTTCCTCCGCGCCTTCTACAACTCGCTGTTCTTCAACGGCGCCGGCGAGGCGAGACTCGATCTCTCGCTCGTCTCCAGCGACTATCCGCAGAACGGCACCGGCTTGCTCGACCTCAGCATCAAGAACGTCGGTGGGGCGACCGCTGACAACGTCGCCAGCCTCGGCGTCACCCTCGCCCCCGGCATCACGTACGTCGGCACCACCACGGGCCCGTCCCCGACCGTGAGCGGGCAGACGCTCGTCTGGCCAGGCGGCGTCGGAAGCATCCCCGGCGGTGCGACCGCGGTCACGTTCCAGGTGTCCGTCGACCCGTCGGTCTCGAGCACGGTCGGCTCGAAGCACCTCGGCACCCTCAGCGCGACCTTCACCGACGACTTCGGCGGCAAGTTCACCGCCGGCGTCTGCAAGGACGTGAACATCACCGCCGTTCCGGTCCCGGTGCTGACGAAGACTCCGGCCTCGCAGGGTCCCGTCAATCCCGGCGATCCGATCACATGGACGTTGACGTACGGCAACAACGGCGGCAGCGCCCTCCAGAGCAGCACCGTCCAGGACACGCTGCCGGCCGGCTTCACGTACGTGTCGAGCTCCTCGTCACCGTCGCTCGCTGCGCCGACCGTCATCCCCGGCACGCAGACGGTCGTGCACTGGAACACGGGAACGGTCGCGGCGAACACGCCTGCGGCCGGCACGATCACCATCACCGCCCGCGCAGGCCAGCTCACGAATGGGACGGGCACGCCGCCAACCCAGACCTTCACGAACAACGCCACGCTGACCGGGACCGGCGCCGGGGCCTCGTTCTCGGCGAACGCGAGTGCGACGGTCGACGTCCAGGCTCTCCCGATCAGCCTCGGGAAGACGGTCGACAATACGTTCCTGTCGTCCCTGCCGGGGAGCGCGCTGTACACGATGACGCCGCGTTCCGCCGACGACAGCCTGCTATCGAACGTGCGCGTGATCGATCCGCTGCCGGCCGGCATCAGTGCTGCGCCGACGGTCGGACAGGGCGGGACGTACGGCGCCTACTCACCGATCCCTGCTGTCGGCGGCGACGACGGCGCCGGCTTCACGACCTCGATCGCGGTGAGCAGCAACGTCGTCGCGTCGGGTACGCCGGTGACGGTCTCGCTGACCGTCAAGAGCGCGTCGAGCACCATCACGGGGGTCTCACCCGATCCGATGACCGCCATCGGCGGGCCGTCGACATGCGGCAGCCCGAGCCCGGCCAGTGCCACCATTCCGTCCGGCGCGACGGGCGTCACCTTCACCTTCTCGTGCACGACCGACAGCCTCGGCGAATACATCTTCAGCGACGACGCCTCGGACGGGAACACGAACGACTGGCCGGCGGCGAGCTCGGCGAGCGTACTCTCCACGGGCGGCGGAGGCCCGAACGTGGCCGTGTGGGACCTCGGGAGCAACACGGCCGCGGCGCCGGGTCAGGTCATCACTAGCGGCTATACGGCAGGTGTCTACGCGCTCCAGGGCGCGGGCACGAAGACCTTCCAGAAGTTCGACACGGGCCAGAGCGCGTGGTCGGCGAAAGCGTCGACCGCGGCGGCCGTGAACACGGGCGGCGCGCTCACGACCGACGGCGCGGGCACGGTCTTCGCGCTCGGTGGCAACAACACGCAGGCGTTCTACTCCTACAACGCTGCGACCGACACGTGGACGACGAAGGCGTCGACCGGCACGAACGTCCAGGCCGGCGGCTCGCTCGTCTTCCTCAACGTCTCCGGCACGAAGTACGTCTTCGCGACGATGGGCAACAACTCGAAGACGTTCAAGCGCTACGACGTCTCGGGCAACACGTGGAGCGCGATGGCGAACGCCCCGCAGAACGTGAAGGGCGGCGGCTCGCTCATGACCGACGGCACGAATCTGTACCTCACGCCCGGGAACAACCACAACTTCTTCTATCGCTACAACGTCGCCGGAAACACGTGGACTCAGCTGGCGAACGTGATCTCAGGACCCGGCCCCGGCGGCACCGCGAACGTCAACTCCGGCGGCGCGTCCGTGTACCTCGGCGGCTTCGTCTACACGCTCATCGGCAACAACAAGAACACGTTCGTCCGGTACAGCGTCGCCAGCAACAGCTGGGCGAAGCAGGCGAACGCGCCGGGCGCGGTCAAGGCCGGCGGTGCGCTCACGACCGACGGCACTTACCTCTACGCCTTCCAGGGCGGGACAAAGGCCTTCTGGCGCTACGACCCGACTGCGAACAAGTGGACGACGCTCCCGTCCGTCGTGGTGAACACCAACGGCGGCAGCTCGCTCGTCTACCTCCCGGGAGTGACGCCACAGGGACGGTTCACCTCGTTCGACGTCTCTAACTCCCTGGGCGTCACCGGGGATCAGGTCACCGTCACGCTGTCGGTGACGACGAGCACCGAGGTCGATGGCATCGCGCCCGGCACACTGACGGTCACACCCACGAACGGCGCCTCGTGCTCGACGCTGAGCGGCCCGACGCTCACGAGCGCGGACGCCAACTCCACGAGCACGGGCGACCCGGTCACGTACACGTGGACGTGCACGCTCGCCGGCGGAGCGACGCCCGGTTCCCTCACGTTCTCCGACAGCACGGTTGCGGGCAGTAGCCCGGTGGTGAGCTTCCCGGCCGCGACGTCGATGAGCGTTCTCGTCTCGCCGCCGCTCACGATGTCGGTGACCGTGCCGATCGGCGCGCCGAACCCGGTGCAGGACACGAGCCTCCTCCTCACCGACGGCGGCAGCGCCATCTCGCCGACGGTGTCCACGTACAGCGGATCGCCGGCGTTCACGATCACGAAGTCGACCGACCCGGACTCGTCCACCGTCCTCCATCCGGGCGACCCGATCACGTACACGATGACCGTGCAGAACACCGGCACGGGCGTCGCGACGAACGCCGTCGTCAGCGACACGCTCCCGGCTGAGGTGAGCTACGTGAGCTGCTCCGGCGGGAGCTCCTGCAACAACGCGGCGGGAACGGTCACGTGGAACGTCGGCACCTTGAATCCTGGGGATTCGACCACGGTCACGGTCGACGTCGCGACGAAGACGGGGCTCGCCGTCTCCGACACGCCGTACACGATCTCCAACACCGCAAGTGTCACCTCGACCGAGATCACGTCGCCGACGGGGAGCAACACCGTCACGAACACGCTCCAGGTGCAGCCGACGGTGGTGAAGACCGTCTCGGCCGCCGACGCGGGCCCGGGCGACACGATCACGTACACGGTGCAGGTGAGCAATCCCGGCGCCGCCTTCACGGCGAACCTGACCGACCCGATTCCGGCCGGCGCGTCCTACGCGGGCAACTGCTCGCCGGCGTGCGGCTTCGCGGCGGGCACCGTCAGCTGGAGTGCGGTCACAATCCAGCCGGGATCGAATACGTTCACGTTCGACGCCACGATCACGGCAAGCGGAGGAGCGACCGTCACCAACACCGCGACGCTCGATCCAACGTCTCCCGACCTCGCCCCGCTCCCGAGCAACCCCGTCGACACGGAGATCGGCCCGTCGCTCGCGATCGCGAAGTTCGGCGACAAGACCGGCCTCGTCTCGCCCGGCGACGTCATCACGTACACGCTCGTCGTCGGCAACGAGTCCGCGGTCGGCGCCACCGGTGTGACCGTGACGGACGGCGTTCCGGCCAACACGAGCTACGTCGCCGACAGTTGCACGACGCCTGCGGGCACCTGCTCCTTCGCGAGCGGCGCGGTCAACTGGAACCTCGGCCCCGTCGCAGGCGGCGCGACGCTCTTCATGACCTTCCAGGTCCTCGTCGGCGCGGGGACGTTGCAAATCTCCAACGTCGCGCAGGTGTCCGCGACCAACTCGCCTCAGCCGGTGAACAGCAACTACGTCGAGAACGGCGTCGTCACGTACCCGTTGACGGCGTCGGTTGCCTCGGGGCAAGGGACGATCTCGAGCGACACGGGCGGGATCGTGTGCGCCGACAACGGCGGGACGTGCAACGCGGACTACGGGTCCGGGACCGTCGTGACCCTTACGGCGACCGGCCGCAACGGCCAGCAGTTCACCGGCTGGTCGGGCGATTGCTCCGGCACGTCGCCGACCTGCCAGGTCACGATGAGCCAAGCGCGGAACGTGAGCGCGTCGTTCGCCACGCCGCCGCCCGGCCCCGATCTCGTCCTGAGCAAGACGCACAGCGGCTCGTTTACGCAGGCAGGAAGCGGCTCCTACAGCCTCGACGCATCGAACATCGGCGGCAGCCCGACGAGCGGCACGGTCACCGTCACCGACTCGCCGCCGAGCGGGCTCACCATCACCGGCCTCAGCGGGACCGGCTGGAACTGCGACCTCGGGACGCTGAGCTGCACCCGCTCCGACGCACTCGCGGTCGGCGAGCACTACCCGCTGATCACCGTCGACGTCGACGTCGCCTACAACGCGCCGGCCTCGGTCACGAACGACTCGTCGGTCGCAGGCGGCGGCGAGACCAACACCGCTAACGACGACGCGAGCGACCTCACCAGCATCACGCCCGCCCAGAGCCTCCCCGATCTGGCGATCGCGAAGAGCCACACCGGCAATTTCGTCCAGGGCGGCACGGGGACGTACTCGCTCGTGGTCTCGAACGTCGGAAGCGATCCGTCGGGCGGCACGGTCACCGTGACGGACAACCCGCCTGCGAGCCTCACCATCACCGACCTCAGCGGCACCGGCTGGAGCTGCGACGTTCCCACGGCGAGCTGCACCCGCAGCGACCCGCTCGCGGCCGGCGACAGCTACCCGGCGATCACCGTCACGGTCAGCGTCGACGGCAACGCGCCCACGAGCGTCGCGAACCAGGCGACCGTCTCGGGCGGCGGGGACGTGAACCCGGATAACAACAGCGATTCCGATTCGACCACGATCGACTTGCAGCAGTTCCCGCTCACGGTCACCGTCAACGGCCAGGGCGACGTCACGAGCGACGTCGGTGGCATCGACTGCACCGAGAGCAGTGGCACCTGCGACCAGAGCTACGACAACGGCACGCCCGTCACGCTCACCGCCAACCCTGCCGCGAACTACAACTTCACCGGCTGGAGCGGAGCCTGCACCGGCGCCGACACGACCTGCAAGGTCACGATGGACCAGGCCCGCGACGTCACGGCGACGTTCACCGTCTTCCAGCCCGACCTCGTCGTCGCGAAGACGCACTCCGGCAACTTCGTGCAGGCCGGAACGGGGAGCTACTCCATCACCGTCTCGAACCAGGGGACCGACCCGTCCTACGGCACGGTCACGGTCACCGACACGCCGCCGACCGGGCTCACGATCACCGGCCTCAGCGGCGGCGGCTGGACCTGCACCCTCGGGACGCTGAGCTGCACCCGCTCCGACGCACTCGCCCCCGCCGACTCGTACTCCGCGATCACCGTCGACGTCAGCGTCGACGGGAACGCGCCCGCCAGCGTCACCAACGATGCTGACGTCTCCGGCGGCGGCGACGTCGACCTCACGAACAACACCGCCTCCGATCCGACCACGGTCGACCCGCAGCAGTTCCCGCTCGACGTCACCGTGACGGGACAGGGATCCGTCACGAGCGACGTCGGTGCCGTCGACTGCGCCGAGAGCACCGGCACGTGCAGCGACAACTACGACAACGGAACGCAGGTCACGCTGACCGCGGCGGCCGGCAACGGGCAGCAGTTCACGGGCTGGTCGGGTGATTGCTCCGGCAGCGCGCCGACCTGCAAGGTGACGATGGACCAGGCGCGGGACGTGAGCGCCTCGTTCGCGCCGTCGCCGTCTCCTGACCTCGTCCTGAGCAAGACACACACCGGCAGCTTCGTCCAGGGCGGCACAGGCTCGTACAGCCTCGACGTCTCGAACGCCGGCGGCAGCGCGACGAGCGGCACGGTCACGGTGACCGAAGCGCCGCCGACCGGGCTCACGATCACCGGCCTCAGCGGCACGGGCTGGACATGCACCCTCGGCACGCTGAGCTGCACCCGCTCCGACGCACTCGCGGCCGGCGACCACTATCCGCTGATCACCGCCACCGTCGATGTCGCTTCCGACGCGGCGGCGTCGGTCACGAACGACGCCTCGGTGGCCGGCGGCGGCGAGACCAACACCGCGAACGACAGCGCGAGCGACCCGACGACGATCACGCCGGTCTGGCCGCTCACCGTCTCGGTGACCGGCTCCGGCTCGGTCGACGCCGACAAGGGCGCGATCTCCGGCTGCACCGCGTCGAGCGGCGTCTGCAACGACACCTACACCGACGGGACGCTCGTCACGCTGACCGAGACGCCGGCTGCGCACTACAACTTCACCGGCTGGGGCGGCGCCTGCAGCGGCTCCGCCACGACGTGCCAGGTGACAATGGACCAGGCGCGCAACGTCACCGCGACCTTCTCCGTCTACCAACCCGATCTCACGATCGTCAAGAGCCATACCGGCAACTTCGTGCAGGGCGGCACCGGGGCGTACTCGATCGTCGTCTCGAACGTCGGCGCCGACCCCACTTACGGCACCGTCACCGCCGCCGACGACCCGCCGGCGAGCCTAACCATCACCGGCCTCAGTGGGACCGGCTGGAGCTGCGATGTCGGCACGGCGAGCTGCACCCGCAGCGACGCACTCCCGGCCGGCAACAGCTATCCGGCGATCACCGTCTCGGTCAGCGTCGAGGGCAACGCACCCACGAGCGTCACCAACCAGGCGACCGTCTCGGGCGGCGGCGACGTCAACCCGAACAACAACAGCGACTCCGACCAGACCACGATCGACCCGCAGCAGTTCCCGCTCACGACCACCGTCGTCGGACAGGGCACCGTCACGAGCGACGTCGGCGCGATCGACTGCACGGAGAGCAGCGGCACCTGCAACGACGACTACGACAACGGAACCATCGTCACGCTCACCGCCACGCCCGGAGCGAACTACACCTTCACCGGCTGGAGCGGAGCCTGCAGTGGCACCAACACGACCTGCCAGGTCACGATGGATCAGGCCCAGGACGCCACCGCGACGTTCAGCCCGACGCTCGCCACGCCCACCCTGACCGTCAAGCTCGCGGGCCGCGGCCACGGCCGGGCAGACAGCACTCCGGCCGGCATCGCCTGCGGCTCCGACTGCGTCGAGACGTACACGAACGGGCAGGTCGTCACGCTGGTCGCGAAAGCGAAGAAGGGGTCGGCGTTCAAGGGCTTCACGGGCTGCGACACCGTGCAGGGGAACACCTGCACCGTCACGCTCGAGACCGACCGCCTGGTCGTGGTGACGTTCGACCCGAAGGAGTTGCTGAAGCTCCGCATCCCGTCGAGGCTCGTCCTCCACGCGCCGTACGACCAGGCGAAGATGACGGCGTTCGCGGAGCTCAACGGCAAGCCGCTGAAGGGGGCGAAGGTTCGGATCACCGTCTCCTGCCCGGGGCAGCACCTGTCCCGGCATCACGGCGTGACCAACAAGAAGGGCGTCATGCACTTCACCGAGGCACGGGACATGCCGAACAAGCTCCGGCTGCTCGACTGTCGTGTCGTCGCGAAGGCGAAGGTCGGGCACCGCAAGCTCCAGGCCCGCGGACGCGTCCGCTTCATCCACCCGTACTGGCTGAAGGTCGCCTCGCAGGCGAAGGACGGCAGCCACGTCGTGATCAGCGTCTTTGCCCGGCCGGGCTGGACGTTCTACGCCTACGTCAACGCCACGCGGATCGTGGTGGGGAAGACTCACCGCAACGGCTGGGTCAAGGTCTCCCTGCCGACGGCGCGCCCTGGCGACCTGGTCTGGCTCGCGGGGATCAACCACCACTTCTTCTCGCACGTCATCACGCTGGGCCGGACGCCGCGCAGCGCGAAGGTGAACCCCGACCACCCGAATCGCTAGCGCACAGGCCTGCTCCTCCGAGCGCGGCAGAAATGCCCCCGGCATGAATCGAACATGCGCACTCTCACCCACCTCAAGCAGCCGGCCGAGTCGGTCGGCCCGCTCACGGTGATGCACGACCGCCCAGCGGGGGCCGTACGCGCAATCGACCTCCAGGGGGCCGAGGGTTCGGCGCAGAAGGTGACGCTCCGGCGCGCGCAGATCGTCCACGTCGTCCACGAAGCGGGACGCCTCACCCGGGCTGAAGTCGAGAGCCTGTTCCCCGACGTAGGCGGCCGCACGATCCGCGCCGACCTCGCGGCTCTGGTCGCGGCCGGCTCGCTCGCGGCCGAGGGGCCGGCGACGTCCCCAGACAGGGCGTACCGGTGCGTCTACGTCGACGAGTGCATGGAGCTCGCCGGGGCCGCGTAGAGCGAGCTTGGAACGGCCGCTCGGCGATCTCCGCTCGGCAAACCCAAAGCGGAATCGCCGAGTTCGCCGGAAACGCCGCCGTGGCAAGGCATCGAGCTCGGCAGGCCCAGCTCGGCAGTTCTCACCCCCACCTAAAAGTGGGTGAGGTCGCCGAGTTCGTGCCCGGGCGCGCTGGAGGCGCAGTCCGACCATTGCAGCTAACTCGCGACAAGAGTAGGGTCGATCGCTCCGCCCCCCGGAATGGAGGAGTCGTAGATGTGCGGTCTGCTCGTCGCTTATGGCGGCCTCTTTTACGCGACTGTCGGCCTCGTTTTTGGGACGTTCGCCCTCGTGCTCACGGGCTTTGTGGCGGCGGTTCTTACGCGGCAGCAGATGAAACGCGGCTACCTACCCATCGTGATTCCCGCCAGGCGAGTCGAGGCGCCCATGGAGGTCACGTTCAGGGGAGGGATCGTGGTCGAGCTCAAGACCGCCGAGACCTACTCCTGCGTTGACGACGAGTGTGTCTACCTGGCCTTTTGCCTCCACAACATCGGCTCAGGGGTCGCGGTCGTTCGCGCGGTGGACGCCACCCTTTTAGAGCCAGGCGAGCCGCTGCTTCTCGACAGGCCCGCGTTACGGGGTCTGGCGACAGTCGGTGGCAACCTGTTTCTTGGATCGAACGAGGTGGGATATTTGAGGTTGCGAGCCTTCCGCAACGTGTCGGCAAACCCGGATGGCTTCGAAGTCATCGCGGAAGGGGTCCCTGAACAGAGGGACTTTGCGCTCGATCTGGTCTACACCGACATCAAAGGGGCACAACTCACCGTCACGCGCATCCATTTCTACTGGACCGAGAAACTAGAGCGATACGTCTCTTCGGCCATTCGCACGTGGAGGCCCGGCTTACGTCCGCGCCGGCAGCTCTCGGCACGCATTTCTCATCTTGAAAAGCACCCTGAGTTGCCCACCCCCTCGTAGTCCCTTGCGACCGTAACGGCCGAAGTCCCTGTATCGCTGAGCTCTCGCGCAAGTACGCACGCCGTGTCCCTGCGACACCGCACAGCCGTTTGTCGACCGGTGAACCTGGCGCGAGCCCCTTGCGAAATGCTTGCGAACTTCTTGCGACGGAGCCCGCGGAACGCCGGAAGGGCCGCGAGGCCCTGGCCGCCGAGCGCGAGCGGAACCCGTGGGGTGCAAGTACTCGATCAGGTGAGTTGCGAGGGCTGCTGAGGCGGCGGTAGCGTCGGCGTCCCCCGTCTGATGGAGGTCGCCGTTGTTTGTGTCATGCCTGTACATCACCGTCCGCCGCCTGTTCGAATTGCTCGTGCTCCTCGGGCGCAAGGATCGAGCCAAGGAGCTCGAGATTCTCGTGCTTCGACACGAGTTGTCGATCCTTCGCCGCCAGGCCGGGCGGACGCGCTTCGAGACGCACGACCGGATCCTGCTGGCGGCGCTCAGCCGGATGCTTCCCCGCCACTCCTGGGCGGCGTTCTCTGTGCGGCCGGAGACGCTTCTGGCCTGGCATCGCCGTCTGGTAGCTCGCCGCTGGACATACCCGCACCGCGGCCCAGGCCGGCCGCCGATCAACCGTGAGGTGCGCGACCTAATCCTGCGTCTCGCGCGCGAGAACTCAAGCTGGGGCTACCTCCGGATCGCTGGCGAGCTGCGCAAGCTCGGCATCGCCGTCTCCCCAAGCTCCGTCCGCAACATCCTCGTGGCGGCCGGCTTGCCACCCGCGCCGCGGCGCGATTCTCAATCGTGGCGCAGCTTCCTTCAAGCGCAGGGCGAGTCGATCCTCGCCTGCGACTTCTTCAACGTCGACACCGTCTGGCTGCGCCGCCTCTACGTGCTCGCCTTCATCTCGATCGGAAGCCGCGCGTCGAGTACTTCGCCATCACCAGCAATCCGAACACAGCCTGGATGCTGCAGCAGGCGCGCAACCTCCTGATGGAACTCGACGACCACGACCGGCAGGTGCGGTTCCTGATCCACGACCGTGACGCGAAGTTCCCGCGCGCCTTCGACGCCTTCCTCGAGAGCGACGGGATCAAGGTCATCCGGACGCCCGTCAAGGCGCCGAACGCGAACGCCCAGATGGAACGCTGGGTCGGCACCATCCGCCGCGAATGCCTCGACCGCCTGCTGATCCTCGGCCGCCGCCAGCTCGAACACATCCTCCGCGTCTACGTCAGGCACTACAACGAACAGCGGCCCCACCGCGCCCTCGGCCTCATGCCGCCGGACAGGAATACTCCGACACGCGCCGCGGCCACCTCAACACCGAGGCCACTTCGCGTCGACCGCCGCGACCTACTCGGCGGTCTCATCCACGAGTACGACATCGCCGCCGCAGCGTGACGATCGAGTTTCTGCACCCCACGCGCTAGGTATCGGCCGCAGGCAGTACGGCATCACTGCGGCTAGGGCGTCTCGGCGAGTGCCGCCTCGAAGCGCGACCAGGCGCCGATCGGCTCGACATCCCACTCGATGCAGCAGCTCAACAGGCCAACATAAGTCGCGAACACGTCGTCGCGGTCGCCCTTGAAGCCGTGCACGATCGAGGCGGCGAGGCCACGTTCGACCGGCGTTCCGTCGGCCAACGCCGCCGCCTCGGCCTCGACCGCGCCGGCCAACTCGAGGAACGCGACGACGACTTCCCTGATTAGCGGGTCATCGGTCCCGGCGAACAACGCTTCGAGATATCGCAACGTCTCCTGCGCGCGCTGCGAGGCGGCCACCATCACCGCGCTCTCCTCCTCGTGCACCTCAGGACCGCGCACCGAGGCCAGCACGCCCGACACCTCGGCTAAGGCGCCGAGGCCCGCGCCGCATTCGCGATAGAGGGTCTCCTCGACTGGGGAAGGCAACTCCGGCCAGTCGCCAAGTTCGCTCGGGAAGACGTCTTGGATCACTTTGACCGCGAAGGAGCGCACGAGCTTTGCCTCCCTGACCGGGGACATATAGAAACCGACCCGGTCGTCGAGTAGCGGGCGACAGAGGTCGGCGAGGGCGTCGCCCTCGCGCTGCCAGGCGAAGATCGACGACATGTCGACGAGGACGAGGAAGTCGTCACTCGGCCATCGGTGCGACTCCGCCTCGCCCTCGCGACGAAGCACGCGCGCGCTGTAGCCGGCGTCGCCGAGTAGGTGCTCGAGCTTGACCGCGCGCGCTTGCATGCGGGCCGCCGCCCGCTGCCGCGCCACCCGCGCCGCCGCCGCCACCCCACCCTTGCCAGCCTTCTGCAACGCGATCGCGCTGACGCGGTCGCCGCCGACGCGCTCACCGGCGACCGCGAAGACGTCGAGTAGCGTTTCGCGCAGCGCGGCAACCTCGGCGAGCGGCGCCTGGTCGAGCAGTCGCCAGCGCTCGGGCGTTGCCAGCTCATCGACTTGGGCGAACAGCGTCGCGACCAGTGGCGCTACCCGCTCGCCGCCAAACATCCTCGGCAATAGGTTGCTGCAGATTGTGGAGCCGATGAAGCTGGCCGGTTCGACCAGCGCCGACTCGCCTTCGTCGAGCGGGCCGGCGACCTCGATCGCTGCTGGTCGCGGCCGGAGCCGCTCCGACGCGAGCGCCAGTGCGGTCGCCGCGTCGATGAGCGCCCGCGACGGCGGGCGGCCACGTGCCCAGGCGTCGCCTGCACGGCGCATGACCCGGGCGGCGGCGGCGACGATATCTCGGGCACCGAGCGCGTGCTCGGTCTCGCTGGCGGCCGCCAGCGCCGCCAACGCGACGCGGCCTCGGGCGCGGTTCCAGGCGACGGCGGCGCGCGAAGGCAGGTTTCCGCGCTCGATCTGCTTGTCGGCCAGCGGCACGCCGAGCCCGGCGGTCTCACCGGTGGCGTCGACGGCGCGGCAGACGGCGACCTCCGCCGCCGGCGCCAGGGCGGCCAGGTAGCGTGCCAACTCCACGACCGCCTCGTGGGGGTCGGCCTGGTGGGTCTCGGCAACGTGGGCGTAGTCGGCGGCGGCGATCGGGCGGCCAGCGTCGTCGACCTCGAGACGGGCGTCTCTGACCCACGGCCGCTCCGCTTGCAGACGGGCGAGCAGCGCGCCCGAGCCGCCGAGGGCGTCGGCGACCGCGATCGCCAGTGACGTGTCGGCGGCGTCGGCAGCCTCGAGCAGTAGGCGGACATCGACCAGTGACGAGTCGGCGGCCAGCGCGGCCAGCGACTCGACGGCGGCGGCGGCCCCGGACGCGAGGCCAGCCAGTGCGGCCAGCGTCGCCGCCGCCGTCGCCACGTCTGGAGCCGCCGCCAGAGCGCGGGCGGGGACGCCATCGAGGCGTGCCAATAGCGCTGGCCGCAGGTCGACGTAATCGAGCTCGCGTATACGCGCGATCGTCCGCCGGGTCTTCTCCGGGAAGATGTCGTAGTCGGCGTCGTCGCTGATCGCAAAGTAGGCGATCAGCTCGACGTTGGTCGGCGCCGCCTCCTCGTCTACGAACACATGTCGCCACTCGGCGGCGGTGCGGCTGAAGCCTACGACGCGAAGCGCCTGCAAGGCGGCGGCGAGCGCGCCGGGGTCGGGATCGTCGTAGAGCCGGGCTGCGAGGGCGTCAAGTACCTCCGCGTCGGCGATGGCCCGCTCGAGCATGACACGGGTGACGAACCGTTGCAGCAGCGCGGGTTCGAGTAGAGCGATGACGCGCCGCATGGTGTGGGGCAGCGCCGGCGGTGGCCGGCGGTGCAGCGTGGCGACGATGTGACGCGATCGCAGCTCATGCAGCCCTGTCAGCCGCCCGTCGCGCTCGCTGATCAGGTGCTCGTCCGCCAGACGCTCGAGCGCGGCGCGCAGGTCGACGGCGGCGGCAGCCGTCGCCGTCGCGACGGCATCGAGGTCGAGGTCGGCGCCGAAGGCGTCCGCGCTTGCAACCAGCGCCAGCAGGTCGAGCTCGACGGCTCGGCGCTCAGCGACCCGGCGCGCGACTTGACCGGCGATCGTCTCCCGCAGACGCTGGCCCTCGGTCAGCAGGTGGCCATATTCGAGCAGCAGGCCTTCGCTGCGCTCGTACGGCTCGCGCCACTCGGGCCAGTTGGTCGCGCCGCCGTCGCGGAGCTCACGCCAGATGCGCGCAGCCAGCTCTGAATCGAGTAGCGGGCGCACCTGGGCGGCGGAATTGGCCGCGCGGACAAGGAACAGGTCCTCCTGGCGGCAGGCGCCGAGCACGAGCGCGTCGGGCTCGTTGCGCAGCTCGTCGATCAGCGCATCGAACCCAGCGCGGTCGTCACGGCCCAGGTCGTCAACAACGAAGCCTACTAACGCGCCCGACGGCTTCAGCCCGCGCACGAGTCGGACAAGCGGCGCGACGTCGTCCGGCGTGAGGCGGTTGACGCGGTACCAGCGGACGCGGTGGCGCATCGCAAACGCGGTCAGCCAGAGGAGCGCCGATTTCCCGGCGCCCGACGGGCCGACGACAAGGGCCAACCGCCGCTCGTCCAAGCCGACGCGCACCGCGTCGGTCAGCTCCGAGCGCGGCAGCGGCAAGCCGGCGACGACATGCCCAGCGACGACGTCAACGCCGCTGTAGAAGCGGCCATCGGCAACAGGCGTCTCGAAGTCGACCACCCCGCACACCCCCGACCGCACCGCCTCATCGAGCGCCGATGGGTCGACCGCCTCGCTGACCCGCTCGAGCAGCAATGCGAGGTCGCCGACCGACATCGCCGCCGGTTCATCGGCGCCGCGGACGCCGTTGGCATCGGCCAGCTCGCCGAGGCGGTAACGGAGGATGGCGTAATGGGCCATGCAGCTGGCCGGCGCGATCCCAAGTCGCTCTGCGAGCAAATTCAGCGCCGTCGTCTGCTGGGCCGGCATCACCAGGACATGGGCGCGGGCGAGGAACTCGTCGGCGTCGACCACGTCGGCCACGGCGGCGGCGACCGCTTGGCGGAGCGGCTCCGGCGCGGCATCGGCCAGAGTCCGCTCGAGGCCGGTATCGACGCCGACGGGACGCTCGAGAACGAGGCCGACACGCGCTTCAGGATCGGCGACTAGGCGCGCGGCCAGGTGGCGCCACGCGTCGGCGAGCTCAACCTCGCTGAAGTCGCCGCGGTGCTCGCGGCGCGACTTGACCTGCAGATGCAGCGGATGACCGTCGAACTCGAGCGAGACGTCTTCGAGTCCCTCGGGGATTAGGCGGGCGACCGGGAGCTCACCGCGCCAGGCACGTAGCGCGAACTCGGCAGCGACCGCGTCCTGGTAGCGGAAGCCACGCCCGGCGTGCGAGCCACTACGGCTCCTCGCCCACAGCTCATCCACCGCGTCAGGGTAGCCCCGCCGGCGGCGCTCTCCGTCTCGTATGTTTGCCCCGCCCTATCGGCGGGACGGCCATGGCGGCTTGAGCTGGCTGGTAGTCGTATAGGGCGCAGCCGACAACGGCTTCGGCGGAAGGTGACGCCTGCTTCAGAAGTCTCTGTCCGAAGGTGGCGCCTCGAGAGCTTGCACCTGCTCTTGAAGCTCTTTGGCTCGCTTCTGAGCGTACGTGCCTAGATAGCTACGCACCGTCTCTTGAGGAATGCCGGTGCGAGTCGCCTCCTCGAGGACGAAGCGCTCGAAGTCGAATCCCGGGCCAGTCATTGCCGCGTCGAGGCGATGCGCAATGTCGGCAAGGGCGTCGTCGCTGCCGCCGGTCGCCTGTCGCGCGAGTTGTCGTTGTGCCGCAGCATTGATGTACGCGGCGACTAGCTCGCCGCGAAAGCCTGTGAGGAGGACGGGAGTCTGCCGATTGGAGGCGTGGAAGAGCAGCCCGTCGTCGTAGATGTTCAGCCCGACGAGTTTGTCGTGGGGCATGGCAAGCGTCGTGCGCGACCCGGTGAAGATGGTGCGGCGCGAGGTCACCGCGAGGTTGCCCGTATCGACGGGGGTGAGCTTCGTATGCGTTTGAACCGAGTGGCCTCCGAACCGCCCGGTGGAGACGCGCACACCCTTGGCAACCCGGAAGCTCACACCTCCGTAGCCGCCGCTGAAATCCCGTTGGCGAAGCTCTTTCATCAACGTCACCGGGCCGACCTCGGAGTACACAGCTTCGCCCGGCTCGGGCATCACCGCGGCCGGCGCGATGGCTATGAGTAGCCCCCCGTTGATCACGGCGATTAGCGTACGGGCTGTTAGCTCGTCGGAGATTTCGACGCCGAGGGCCGTTGCGGCCTGATCGAAGGCGATGTACTCGTTGTTTGTCAGCGTCTCTCTTGCTAGTGCTTGCTCGGCATAGCGGTGGAATGCGTCGTGGTTGAGCTCCGTGAGCTGCTTCTGTGAAAGACCGGAGGCGGCGGCTGCTCCTGGCAGCGCGCCCAAGACTGTTTCGGCCTCGGCGGCTCCCGCTAGCCGCTCCAGCAGCGATTCGTAAGCTTGCGCGCCTGGCGTGGTCTCGCGTGCACGTCTGAATAGGGGCACGGTTGGAGCCTAAACCCTTCGCTGCGCGCGACCTTTCAGCGTCAGCCTCGGTTGGGGATGCCCAAGTCGCCGCAAGCGGTGCGGAAAACCGTTATCCGTGCAAGCGGATCGGAGGTTCAAACCCTCTCCCCTCCGCTCTATCCATCCCGAATCCGATGCGAGCAATCGGATTCCGGATGCCCGCCGCGCCCCCCCGCGGGGAGGCCGAGACGGCACCGAGGGGCACCGGAACCCCCTGAGACTCCCCCGGACCGGCGCGCGACCGGCGCGCGGCGTGTGCGCGGTGGTAACCGTCTGGGCATGCGACGGTTCCGGTTAAGTCCATTCGTAGTAATCGTTACAACAGACGTCTGCATAGACGACGGGCCTTGTCGTATGTGCTCGGGTCTGGGTAGGGTTGGCCCATGAGCAAGCCTTTGATGGAACTCAAGGAACACAAGCGATTGAGTGGCACCGGGCAGGCTCTGGGGATCTTCTCGAGGTCGACAATCGTTCTCTATGACGATCACGTTGAGTGCACGGCACCGGGGATGCTGAGCTCCGGGGGTACCGATTCGATTCGTTACGAGCAGATCGCGCAGGTCATGGTTGATAGCGGTTTTCGCTGGGCGACTCTTGCTGTGCAAGCCACCGGCAGCGGCGGGTTTGCCGTAGGTGGCCTGAAGAAGGACGAAGCCGAGGCGGCCAAGCGACTCATCGACGAGCGAATATCTGCGGCACGCGCTCCCGCGCCGGTCGTCGTGACGCAGGCTGGTCCTCCAGCGCTAGCTGAACAGCTTGCACAGCTCGCGGCCCTGAAGGAATCAGGAGCGCTCTCGGAGGAAGAGTTCACCGCATCGAAAGCTCGGCTGATCGGCGAGGCGACGTAGGCGTTCCGCGGCAGGAGTTCTTTCCGGCGCGGCGTTACGGTGTACTTGCGACGAGTGTCGATTGCTTCACGTTTCACGCCGTGAGAAGCTCGGCGATTACTAGTCCGCAACCGGAGGGAGACGAAAAGATGCCAGCCACGATCGTCCAAGGCGAGCCCGGGGCACGCGAGGCTTCGGAGCTCGGACTCACCTCGAAGTCAGTCGGCAAACTGCAAGTGCCGGTGCCGGCCGCAGCACAAACGGAACGCCACAAGCATGTCTACAGCGCGGACGCGTCGCTTCGCACTGACGGTGACGAGCGAGTCGGCCGCTGCTGCGTCACGATTCACGAGGGCTTCGTACTCGGAATCCTTCCGGCCGATCAAAGCGCTGCACCGCTGTGGTTCAAGGTTCCCGTGAGCGATCTCAGCGTCGCGACCGAGGGACAGAAGGGCGCGTTTAAGAAGCGGCCCGCTTTGATCGTCGTCGACACAGAAGGATTCTCGCTACGGCTGAGCGACGTCGACCAACTCTTCCTTGCCAGAGGCAACTACCAGGCGGGCCGCGAAGCCGACCTGCTGGCCGTTCTTCAGGGCTAAGCTGCGGCGCCGAGGAAATAGACTTGGAGGCGGAATCACCATCTCCCGCTCTCGATCAAGAGTCGCTCGGCGCGGGGCGCCCGTCGATGTTCATGACAGTTCGCGAGTTCGATGACAGCAATGGTGGCTCGATTTGGCCGGTCCTCGATGCCCGCGGCGAGGTTTCGCTAGAGGCGGGAGAACATGTTCTCTGGAGGTTCAGCGCCGACATCTTGTGCCTTCGGGCCGTCTCATCAGGTGACTGGGACATTGACTGGAAGATGCCTAAGCGCGCGGAAATCGTGGTAACAGACCGTCGAGTCACTTTCGTTTGCAATAAGTACGACGTCGGTAGGAAGACGTTCCTCACGGGGGTTTCCGTGACGGCTGACATAGTTCGAATGGCAACAGCGAAGGCTCGTCGCCACGGGACCGCTGCGGCTGGTCAGATCCGCTACGGCTGGCTCAACCGCGTCTGGGGAGGTCGGCACAAGAACGAGATCACGTTGACCGCCATCGACGCCGACCACGTCTTCCGCCGGATTTCTTTGCGCTCTCCAAAAGGGCCGGCGGCTCCTAGTGATGTTCGTACCGCACTGGTTCCCGACATCGCTCAGGCTGCCGCAAATTGGCGCATCGACAACCTCCGGGAGTTTCCGGTCGACGACGAAACGGTTGTTGATCGGTTCCGCCGCATCGCTGAGGACCCAAGAAATGCGATCCACGGCCAGAACGACGCGAACGGCACCGCCTACTACCTCGGTTGCAGCGCCGCGGTAGGTGAATCGAGCGCGTTTGAGGAATCCAATTAAGGAGGCTCGCCGATGAGCCTATTCAGTAACCCGGCTAGTGAACTGGACAACCTGCTCGACGCAATGCAATTGAGCTCTTTGAACGCCATCGATGACATTCTCCGCGGAGATCACTCCAGCGACCGAGTGGATTTGGACAGCAGAATGACTAAGGCCGCCGGACTTGTGTCGAAGCTGATCGCGAAAGGCAAGCGAGAGGTCGCGGTGTCCCTTCTGACGGATTGGCGCGCGAAGGAGGTTCAGCGTTCCCTCCTGTTTAGTGCCGAGCCGGGCGCTTCGTTCGAGCAGGCACGAGCGCGTGCGCAGGCCGAAATCGCCAACCTACCGCCGGATCCAGATCAGGAGAAGAAGGACGCAAACTGGCGCAAGATCATCGATGATATCGCACGGCGTGCCGGTCTAGCCGATTCCCTCTCGGCTCCTGCGTGAGACAAAGGGCTACGTCCCCACACTGTGAGCTTGGACCGCGTCCAAGATGGCTCGCCCTTGATCTCAGGGGACGTCATCCAAACGTGATGCTCGACGCCTGGACCACAAGCTCCTTATAGCCGTAGTCCGATTTCGCGATGTCGACGACTTTCCCAATGACGTGCATCTTTCCAGTGTCGGGCGTCACGGTCAGGTTGGGGTTCCCGTAGCCAACATAGGTGAACAAGAACTGACCCTCGGGAACGTGCGCGCAGGTCATCGTCATCTCGATTGAACTTGAGGTCACTGTGGGTGCAGTCGGCCACGCGACCACGCATTCGTCGTCGAAGGCGGCGCCGATGCTGTAGTCGCCAGCCTGTTGAGACGTCGTCGTGGATGGAGCAGTCGTCGTGGGCTCGGTCGTAGTCGTGGTTTGGGTCGCAGACATGTTCCGGATGACGAGGCGGTAGCGCGAGCGCCCGTTCAACTGGTCGCCGAGGCTGTTCAGTTCAGAACGGAAGAAGTTGACGAACGGACCAGCAGTAAGGACCCCGGCAGCGAGCAGGCCCTTGAAGCCAAACGCCTTGATCAGATTGGGAGGACTCAGACACTTCGAGTAGATGTCGCCTACATTCGATCGAATCGCGGAGGCGCAGCCGCTCGCGTTGAGGAGCGTTCCCATCGTGTCGACCGTTGTGATCCCGGATTTCCCGAGGAAGGTCATCAGGGAGACGGCTGCCTCTACTCCGAACTGGAGTTGGTAGAGGCTCTGGGCTAGGCCGTCGTAGTCCGAGCTGAGGCCCGCGGCTTTGCCTGGTGCAAGGTCAGATCGGAATATTGCCTCGTCGCCGGACGCAAGCACGGTCTTGTTACCGCTGCCGAGTCGAGCAAGTGCAGCTAGGTCGAGGTGGAAACTCCCGGGACTGCTGACGGTGAGGCCTGGGTGCGCGAGGTCGAGGGTGTAGCGCCTGTTGTTCACGACCTTCAGGACTCGGTGTCCCTGCTCGAACCCGAAGCACCAATAGACCGTGTTGCTCGAGTCCGACTGGATTGAGTATCCGGACCGCGCGGTCGACTGAGCAGCACACTGGGGCGGCGACGCGTTCGCCGTGGCGCCGCCGAGGATGCCGTCGACGAGGTTGTGCTTCACCCATCGCAGTGCGGCAGATACATCGATCCCAAAAAAGCCAAAGTCCGAGAAATGCCTTACGCGAACTGTCACGGAGCGCCCATCGGGGCTTGCCTGAGCTTGCAACGGGATCCATCGCCCGCCGCCTGTTTCACGGGTCAGTGCGACCAACACGGATCCTCGCGGCACCCTGTGCCGCAAAGGGAACCGGATCGTTGTGACGCTCGGTAAATGAGCGATGTGCGTCAGTCGGAACGTTGGTGTGAGCCGGGTCGCGTGTCGCAGCGGCGACGAAGCAAGCTTGACGCGGCGGACGGTGATCGACTTCGCCGGAAGCTGCGCCGCTGAGAGTTGAATGCCGTACTTGAGATCGCGCGTCGCACCGCCGCTGCCGGCGCAGCCGCTGGCCAGAAGGAGGAGAACGGGGACGCAGGCAAGCCATTCGATCCAGCGCCTAGTGATCCGGCCGCGTGAAAGAGTCGCGCCTAAGGGCTCGCGCCACGCGCCCACTGCTTCGGATCTAAGCGGCCGCTCGACCCGTCCGCCGTCGTCGGCGACCTCCGTTGCTCTCTGTTCCTTGCGTGCCGGCATTGGCTCGCGGCTACGGATCTTCCCGGGGGAACTGTGCATGGGCAGGTCGGCTCATCCGGTGCGCGCGAAAAGGTGGAAGAGGTTCACGAGTTGTCCTTGCTGCTTCTGCGCACTGGCCCCGTTGTTCATGATCTCGAAATACGTGAACGCGCCCTTCCACAAGACACAGAGGCGCGTGTCGTTGTTGTCGGCGTTCAGGAAGCGGCTCTGCACGGCTGTGACCACGTGTACTCGGCGACCATTGCAGAAGCCCCACAACTGCCGCGGCGTATAGCCGTCGGAGGTCGAGGCGGCCGAATGGGAGACCTGCAGCTGCGGTGGGAAGCTCGCGTCCGCTGGCTGGTGGCCCCACAGCGCACAGATGGTCGGGTCGCGCACGTTGCCGCCCGTGCCCCGCTCTCCGAAGTCGTCCTGGGCAGTAATGCGGAAGCCGACCGTCTTACCGACCGCACCCCAGCCGACGCGGTGGACGAGTTGGCAGACGTTGTAGTCGGCCAGCCCGAGCAACTTGGCGGGCACGACGGTCACGATGGCGGGCGGAGCCTTCGGCGCGACTTGGGTTGGGGTGGGCGCGTTCGCGCGGGTGATGCTTACCGTCCGTTCTGGGGACGAAGTCGAGCCGCAGGCAGTGAGGATGAGCCCGACCACCACGGCCGTGAAAAGCTCGCGGGTTCGGTTTCTGAACGCGCGCGTCGACCGTGACTCCTCGGGTCTCATGGTCACGACGGATCGACGTTTCATTGCTGTGCGGTGTTGCAGCTCATCAACGGCTCCCCTGTCATTCCTCGAGCATGACTCTTCTACAGAAAAGTGTGATCCAGTCTGCTGCCCTCGTGGGCTACTTCGGTCGCGCTCTAATCCTTGCGTGCCCTCATTGGCTCGCGGCTACGGATCAGCCTTCGGCCGGAGCGCGCACTGTGAAGGGGAACCGGTTCACTAGGAAAACGGTCCGAGAGATGGTTACCAATGCCGCGTATGCGGGCTTTGTCACTGCGATGCGGAGCAAGAACTTCACGATCCGGGGCTCTCATCCGGGCAGAGTCAGGTGCGCGGGAAACGACCACGGTTGAGCACCGTCGAACGTCCACTGGGTAGCTGTCTCGACGACCTGCCCCGTATCGTGTACGCCTTCCGTCATCGAAGGCTCTTGCGTCGAGTGGCTGCTCAGTGCGTCACGGAGTTTGCGACTCAAGTCGTCGACTGCCTCGAACCCCTGTTCATCTTTGGCGCGCGACAGCCACACCTGAGCTTTGCGGCCGTCAGCAACCGGGATCTCCACGAAACACCGCTTTTCTGTCGATGCGCGCGTTCCACCGAAGAGCTTCTTCTTCTCGCCGACCGCGGCGAGCACGCCGACGGCCTCTGCCCACTCGAACCTGATCTGCAGGACGCAGTACCACGTTTTGGCGGTCAGCCGTCGCGTGATCTGTTTCGCCGCTGCGACGGTGTTCGCGAGCCCGGGAGAGACGAGGGCGAGCTTGAGCGAGTAATCCTCCCGCGCCATGCCCGGGATGTCGATTTTGGCAATGGCGATGATCCGGGAAGAGGTGAGCGTGTAATGGCAGCCGCTCGTCGCTTGCTGCAACAACAGAGTCAAACCGCCCTTGGAGCCATCGGGCTTGAACCAAAGCATCGCCGGGTTAGCTCCGATCCACTGATGCAGGACTTGTTCGTCACTCTCTAGAGCGACTTCTCCGCTGCTGTCGATGGACGGCCAGAGGTAGCGCCACGGCCGCGCGTAAGTCGAAGCTTCCCCAGGCGAAACGATCACGTCGAGTTTCGGGAGCTCTACCACTCCTCCCCCGATTTCTCGCGCTCGAAGGGATACAGGGGGCTGTAGAAGCCCGGGCGGCAGCGCCGGCCTCGAGAACCCCGTAATGCGATTCTCCAAGACGTCTTCAGAGCTATCGAAAGAACGTCCGGAGGTACCTCGGCGAGCTCCTCCAGCGCCACAAGCTGGTCGGCCTGAAGCAGCCCGCGGTCGGTGAGCGCGGTTAGTGTCGTGTGCTGGCCGTCAAAGACGAGCTGGAACAGTTGAAGGCCGGGTAGGCGTTGCCACTCTGCTTGACCCACACGTCACCACTCCTCGAGGGTCGGCTGGACAAGATTCTCCGCCGTTTGAGTTACTCAAGAGTACGCGAGACTATCGCATCGGAGAGGCGGGGCCGGCCACCTGAACCTTGGTGCAATCGTGCGCGAACCGACGCGCGTCGAACCGCCGCAGCTCTCCAATTCCGGCAGCTACAAGCTCCCGCCGGACGGGCTGTCGGCCGAGCCGTCACCGCTCGATTAGGAAACCGAACCGGGCTACGGCAGCACGCGGCAAATGCAGGCTAGCCCGACACCACGTTCGACGAAGTTCAGGGCGTCGGCTCGACAAACAACGCCGACTCAATACCGTCGTGATGGGTGCGGTTTCCTGCCAGCACGGATCGAGCCCTCTCGCGCCTGCGAGGATCTGCGCTATCCGCCTGCACATCTGCGGCAGCGTTTATCACTGCCCTCAGGAACTCATCGCTCTTGTTAGGCCAGCGGAATCCCTTCGGTATCCAGCCTTTGCGGTCAGCTGCGTAGACCTTGGTCACTGCCAATTCGGTCGCCGGAAATACTTTTTCGATTGCCCCTTCAGTGTAGTAACCAAATGCAGCGGCCGTGACCCGTTCTTGCCGAGACGGCCGGTCAATGTGCACCGCGTCTATTTCTGCTAGTGGCCAGCACATGACCAGTACGCGGCCTGTGTATGCATGATCCTCCAATCTCCCCCTATCGACCGCGCCGAACGCCGATTCGCCGTCGAAGAGCGTGACTCGCAAATTTTGATTCGTGATTAGCGCAGCCATCCGGCCCGCGGCGACTACCGAGTAGGCGAGATCATCCGCAGGCTTCCGCGGGGCGCGACCTTCCTCGTCGTACTGAGCGAAGAGAGGAGCAGGAGGGTCCTCTTTACTGTACGAGAGCAACCATCGACTGATTTCGACCTCCCCGTCCGGTGCAGCAGGCATCCCCGTCCAGTCCGTGCGGAGGTTGTGTTGAAAATCGTGCAGTACCCGCGCGTTACGGCCTGCGCTAAGCGGAAACATGCCGGTTACGGGGAAGAACTCGCAGAGCACGGGCGTTGGCGTTGTCTCATTCATGGTATGGCCCGCGCGAGCATACAGGTGGGTTTTGGGATCGAGGTCAGGTCTTGTATTTATTCATGCTGGCGGCTGCTAATCCCTTCGAGGCGTCGAGCGCGGAGAGCCGCGATCGAGCACAATGATCCCCTGCACAGGTGCCACGCTCGTGGTGCCCGGGCCCCCCGGACTCGTCGTCGGCGTTGTTGTGGTCGTCGGTGGGTCCGCCTTCTGCCTGCTTGTCGATCAGCATCGCCGCGGGATCGAAACGCTTGCCGGCGAAGTCGACGAACCCGTATTCGGCGACGCTGGTCGCGCGCTCGTCAGCCACCTAATGACGGCCAATCGGTTCGGCTTGGCTGACTTCGATGACGGTAACGGCTTGCTAGAGCTGTTCTATGAGCGTGCCGACCTGACGCGAGAGCTGAG
>Ga0265338_10001714_pt1 | contig 34782 bp, 27 predicted proteins | sample 42126metaG_FD_193579 | JGI IMG/M metagenome (GOLD analysis project Ga0265338, IMG submission 193579) | Rhizosphere microbial communities from Carex aquatilis grown in University of Washington, Seatle, WA, United States - 4-21-26 metaG | ecosystem: Host-associated > Plants > Roots > Rhizosphere...
TAGACGAAAGGTGCCGCAAGGCACCGGGTTAATGTCAAAACACCGCGGGAAAGTGCTGTTACACTTTCCCGCCCATTTCGCCGACGATGATAACACAAACCAACGAGGGCTTAACTGAGAGTGTCAAATCGCCGGAGCCAACCGCCGTTGGCGCGGTCTGTTCCGCTGTCGCGGTTCACGTCACGAGTCGGCGGTGGCTCAGCATTTTTCGTTCGCTGTAAGCATGACAATCGCCGACATACTGACCAACCGCACCGTCGAGGGATTTTCCATTGGCGAGCATGGGGTTTGTTCCATTACTCTCAACGGCGGCATCTCGCTCACGCAGGAGGCACTGTTGCGGTTCGTTGGGTCAGGAGTGTTCATTTCAACAGAAGATCATCTTCAGCAGTTCGGACTCCCAGCGCCCTATGACGCGGAGCAAGACATTCGAGGCAGGATTGTGGGAAAAGTGATCAGGCGCGTGGAGATATTACGTGATACAGGAGATTTGACTTTGACCCTCGACGATGGCCGCATTGAGATCATTTGCTCTTCGGCTGGGTACGAGGCTTACCAGGTTTATGGGCCGGACAGCCTGATTATGGTTGGCCGACCGACTGGTTCGCTTAATGGCGCCTCCTGTGCGACAGTTACCAAACCAGACTCAGAATGAAAACCAAATATGCAGTCCTCATGCTGGTGGCCGCGTACGGATTAGCAGTCAACTCGTTTGCAGACGAGCAACGGCCCCCTGAAAATCAAACCCAGATCATTAAGGTCAAGGTGCATGGCGGGACCGGTTCGGAGTTGACGATTGAATCCAACTCGCAGAGCGTCAAGATCAAGGCACACAGCGAAACGGTTGCAGAGTCAAAAGTAGCGAACAAGGGTGCCATTCTTATCCGAGGGGGCGTACAAGTAGTTGAAATGAACAAGATCCGCCTAATCCCTGTTAGTGGCGGCCTCATCAGCGTCCAAATCACCTGCTCCGGTGAATTCCCAATCACTCTTCAGGCAGATGAAGTCGAGTTAAACCCTGAACGACCGGCGATGTTATTCGCTCCGGCGGTGTTCGCTCAATGATTGTCGATACCCTGATTACTTTGCAGACTTGAAAGTCGAACAAGACGGTGCAGGCAACAGCCGTTAAAATCCGGAGTTTGCATTAGAAAACGGAGAGTTAATCCAACGGGTTGGATACCGTGGGCTTTTGGAGATCCGATGAAACCCTTTTCAGGGTTCGGAGGTTTGGATTGGTTACCCTGGGTAGCTTGTTCCTCGCAACCCAGGGCTGATTGCTACAATCTCTTTGGGATTGGGAACCCGACTCACGAGGCCGAAGCCGAATCAAAGCTGTGTGACTTTTATGCCCTTCTTTCTCAATAAATCGATGGCGCCATCCTGGCCGACCAGGTGGCCGGCGCCGACGATGATGATGGCGTTTTGCGAGCCGTGAAGCAGTTTCTCGATTTCGGGAATCCAACTGGTGGTGCGGTCCGAGACGAGCTTTTTAAAAATCGAGGGCGCGTCGGTTCGCATTTCGTTCAACATCTTTTCCAGTCCCGGTGCATCGCCGGTCTTCCAGGCCTGCACCAATTCGTTGTATAATCTTTTTTCATCGTCCATTTCGTCGAGGGATTTTTCGACCATTAAATCCTCCTCCGCCTTTGAGAATCCGACCAGCAAGCCGATCTGGAAATCCGTGGTCTCGAGCGGCACGATGCGCTTGCCGCTGTCGTGGGCGAGCTTGAAGAAATGTTTATCCACGCCGTAGTCCGGGTTGCCGCCGATGGAAACCAATTCCATCAGATCAAGGGTCATGACGGCGGCCGCGGGCCGGAATGGCTCGACCATTTGCATGGGCATGCCGACTTCAGCGGCATGTTTGCTGAACGACGCATACACTTTGGGAGTCAGGCTTTGCTGAAGCGTCTGGCCTTCGGGCAAACTGATTTTTTTGATCATCGCGGCCTGGCCTTCCGGATCTTCGAGCTTGTCGAGGTCGGTTTCGAACACGGCGATTTGCGAGTTGGTAAACGCGGATTCGATGACTGCGGTCAGTGGATAATCGGACGGCTTCAACAGGTGAACGGAACCGAGCAGGTAAACGACATTGCTGGCGCCCTGGGCTTTCCAAAGACAATGCAGCGGGCCCGGTGGCTGGAGATTTCCCTGGGCTCGCGACAGGGCGGGAATTAAGAAAATGAACAGCCCCAGGATGGCGCAGAAACCGATTTTTGACTTCCTCATGGCGGCAAAATAGCGCATTTGGCGAGGGTTGCGAACTGAAAAATCAGTAGGGCAAACGATCGCCTTGAATCGGCCTTTCGGGTGATTCGTTCCAACCGCTGGTACGCGGTCGGGGACATCGCAGCGCAATGTCCCTACCACCGTCGGGGTTAGCCGCGGGGCGGCAGGACTTTATCAATCCTGGTCTTGTCGAAGGCCACGAATTTCGGGAGGCCGCCTTCGAGGGGGAATTTCACTTCGCCTTCGATCAAGGGACGGGCGTAAGTGACAAATTTCTCGTTCGGCAGGAAGCCGTCTTCGGAGATCCATTCGCGCGGGATGAAATGTTCGACGTTGGCGATGTCGGCCAAATCCTGGAGGCCGGTTTCCCATTTGATGGAGCCGTTGCCGTTGGAATTGCGGACGATTTTCACCATGAAACCGCTCTGGCCTTCGACGGCGGCCTTGACGGCGGCGACGCCACACGCATAGGAGTTGTTCGAATCCGTGGCGCTGGCAAAATGCTCGGCGGCCCGTTGGGCGTAGCCGAGTTTCACCGTGCGGGTCTTGGTTTGGAGTTTGCCCTGGACGATTTCCGCGAGCCGGTCCGCCGCGCCGGAAAGCACGGGATGGCCGAAGGCGTCGAGGCGGGTTTTGTCCGCGCCGATTTCTTCGCCGGCTTCGTTCTTGAGGCCTTCGCCAACCACGACGACGCAATAATGATGCTCGTCCACCACTTGTTTCACCCGGGCGAGAAACTTCTCTTCGTTGAAAGGCAATTCCGGGAGCAGGATGATGTGCGGCGGATCGGAGGGTTCGCGTTTGGCGACGATGGTGCCGGCGGCGATCCAGCCGGCGGCGCGCCCCATCACTTCCACGATGCAACAGGAGCCGTCGTCGGTGGCCATGCTGGAGACGTCGCAACCGATTTCCATGACGGTGGCGGCGTTGTATTTGATGACCGAACCGTAACCGGGGCAACTGTCGGTGTGCGGCAAATCGTTATCGATGGTCTTAGGCACGCCGATGACGCGCATATCCCAGCCGCGTTTGACGGCTTCGAGATGAATTTTGTGCGAGGTGTCCTGGGAATCGTTTCCGCCGATGTAAAAGAAGTAACGGATGTTGTGCGCCTTGAAGACTTCGAACAGGCGGTCCATTTCTTTCGCGGCTTTCTCGGGTTTTTTCTTGAAATCGATTTTGTAGCGGCAGGTGCCGAGCGCGGCGGCGGGCGTGTAGCGCAGGCCTTCGATGGTCTTGGCTTTCTGCTCGTTGATATCGATGAGTTCCTCGTTGAGGATGCCCAGGATGCCGTTGAGGCCGCCGTAAATTTCCTCGATGCACTCGTGTTTGCCGGCTTCCTGCAGCACGCCGGCGAGGCTCGCGTTAATGACGGCGGTCGGGCCGCCGGATTGTCCGACCAAAAGATTACCAACTAAGTCAGCCATAAATCTCCGTTCTCGAGTTTTAGTTCAATTTCAAGTTCAGCGCCGTAAGGCTCGCAAAATCGAAGCGGAACCTTGCCAACGGACGGTGTCAGTGTCAAAGAGGAATTGCGGGCTGCCTTGCCGCAAATTGCTGAAGTGTGAGCGGATTTTGTTGTTTTAAGGGATGAAGCGCGAATGGGGATGAATAGATGCGAATGGGCACGAATGATAACGAATTTGTGGTGGTGATTTTGGAGTTGGTATATTGGGGGGTGCGATTGAGAAAATGATATTTTTCGGTGCTCCCCTCATTTCAATAGCGTTGGTTCGGGTTAAATGGGTTCGTTTTCCAATCGGCAACCTGGACAAAAGTGAGGAAACGTCTGTGTTCATAGGTGAATGCTTATTTTCCAAAATGGGTTCGTTTGGTAATATTTATGTTTTTTATGCCGTGAACCAGGATGGACGCAAATAATCGCAAATAATCGCAAATAACTGCAAATAACCGCGAATTTTCTTCCGGTTCCAGGCAAGAAACTGGCTGCCGAGACGGCGGCGGTCCCAGGTGCCGCCCTTCCCGGCTCTTGTCTTGACCAGATTTACTTTCTGCTTCATCGCCGATATTTAACCACGAAATGCTTACGCGGAAAAACTTACGGGAATGTTTTCGGAGCAAAATGTTGTGGTGCAGTGGAATCGAATTGAAAGCGGGTTGAAAACGCGTTTGAGAAATCGGCGTAAGTGGCAATTCGGCCAAAGAGAGTATTATACCAAGTCTCGATAATAATCGGCAATATCGCTAGTAACGAGGTCTCGCTTGATGAAGAGAGGGACTACCCGCGATGCTTACGGTTCATGGTTCATTTGGCCACATAGTCGCCGAAGTTTGCTCCGAAGCGATGGTTGGGCGGGCTGGGCTTCAGTTCGTGATAGGCGCCGTCCTGCCAGACAATCAAATCCAGCTCAGGTGTCTTTTGCAACTCCCGTCCATAGGAATATTGCTGGAAATCATGAACGCGAACTCCGTACACAGCGACGATCACATCGCCCCTTTTCAGGCCGGCGGCCTGCACGAGATCGTTTTCCTCTTCGATTAACACTCCGTCGGACGGGGGGCGATGAAAGTCATTGAATGAGACCTTTTCAATTCCTTTTGGGAAGAACTTTTTCAGTGCGCTTTTTCAATTCAGGTTCAAAACGATGGCTTCCGGTTGCAGCCTGGTATCGTTGGCAAAAGTTGATGAGAGCGGAAACATCGCCGTAACGGTCTTCGATTTTGGCATACCATGCAAAGGCTTCATCGAAGCGTTTCGTGCTCTCCATGAAAATAGCTTTTGCTTCAAGCCCGCCCTTGGAATAAACCTCGCCGGCGAAATCCGCTATTTCGCTCGCTTTGTCCAACTGGCCTTTCTTTAAACAATAGCGGATCCGCCAGGTAGCACGGCTTGCCACTCGAACGCCATCCTGATCTGTGGCGCAACCTTTATCGTAGAATTCTGCCGCTCTGTCCTCCTCTCCACGAGCGAGAACGTAATCGCCGAGTTCGTAATAGGACGAAGGATCCAATTGTGCGGCCTGAAGCATTAATTTCTCATACAGTTCGGGCTGTTCGCGAGTTGCGTATGCAACCGTCGTAAGGGCGAACAGGCTGTAGGGCAGAACGTCGCGGTACAGAGCCGCTGCCTGATCATAGGTGGGGTGATTCTCGTATCTTTTCCCTGATATGAAATTCAAAATGCGACAGTCGTAGGGCGACAGCTCACGTAACTTATCAAAGCGCAAAAGCGCATCAGCATCGTCAACCACGCAGGGATCCAGCATGCGCGGGTCGAGGTCATACACGGTTCCAGGGAGGGGGTCATGATTGTACCACTCACCCACGTGCATATCGTCATCCGCGCGGTACATCGGAGTGAAACTTACCGGGTGGGCCAGGCGTGCCCAGCAGTGCGCCGGAATCAGGTGCGGTGCGGACGTAATCAGGCTGAATCCGTCATCTACGGATTTGTGATAGGTCGCCACATCCGTGCAGTTATAAAGCTGGACAAAAGGGTACAGCCGAAGTTCGCCATAGGCCTTATCACACGCTGCGGCGAAGGTTTTAGCGTCGTCAGGAACACCCCACCTGACTTGCATGAAATCAAAGCCCGTCACCACCGAATCGCAGAGGTGCCGTTGAAGAAACATAGCCCATTGTCCCCAACTGATAACACAGACGTGCACCTTGCCGCCGGGTTCCGTGATAAAACCGCGTTCGGGCAGTTCGTTTAGTGCCTTTACAAAGCCAGCCCGAGACAGCCGTTCATGGCGAGAAAGCTGATACACGCGACTGATCTCCTGGACTTCCAAAGCAATGGACGTCTCCAGCAATTCGTGTCCGATTTCAATCGAGCGATTTCTTGTGTTAGCGAAACGGACGAAATCAATCGTTTGCTTTTGTGAATCGCTGAGCCTGGACCATACTGCCGGAGCGGCAACAAAATCAGACTTGGCGCCAAACCATTCGATGCTCTCGATTCCGGTCAGGCCGCCTGATTGATCCAACGGCCGGTAATCTCCAGTGTTGCGCGCCCGCAATGCGCGCACAAAAGGCATCGCAGCAGTATTATTGGTTCCAATATCATTCAAGTTGTTCAAGGCCGCGGCCTGGTTGCCAATCAAGGTCAACAGAATGGTGTCGGCTACCCGGCCGTTGATGCCGAATGAATCGGATCCACGGAGGCACCGTGCCATGGCCAGGTGCGCGGTCATTCGTGAAAGGGGGGTTCGAATTTCAAAAAACCATCCGGAATGATCGCGCAATAAAAATGCCCCCAACAGCGCCCCTGCCTTTTCGTGCAAATCCGGATTACCGAAATCGTTTTCCAATTCTTTGGATAAATCCTGGTTTTCCTGCTCGATCGTTTCCGGCAGACTATCTGTCAGCGTCGACAAAAACGTGGCATCTTCCGAGCCGGAACCGGCGTTTATCTTCAAATCGACTGCGTTGGCCAGTTCCTTTGCCACAGTTGCGTAATTCTCCGTCGCCCAGATCGGGCCTACTATTTTCAATTCCGATTTTATGTCGCGATGTTGATGGTCCAAACGAATTTGGACTTGATAAACAGGCGTATCAGACGAGCCGTTTTTTTCCAGAGCGGTGACGGAGAAATAACGTTTATCGGGCAACTTATGGAACGCGGTGTAATAGATTTGTTCCGCGATATCCGAGACAACTGCCTCCACAATGAATTGCGACTCGCTTTGGAACTGCGTTTGGAAAGAGCCGGGCGATGGGCTTTGTCCCGACGTCTTAGGCTTGCAACCGACCGCCAGGGTGATCAATGTCAGAATGAAAATCGGCCAACAGCACAGTTTTTTGAGCATAAAGCAAAAAGGACGCCCGCGGCTTGTTACGGCTTTTGTCTGGCGGTGTCAATCAACCAATCCGGCAGGTTCAGAAAGGGACGGCTCATTAGCGGGGGAGCCCCAAACTTCTCACCTCGTTACAAGATATATTACCGATTATTATAGAGACTTGGTATTAGTGAATAATCGATTGCCGGGCCTGATCCGGTCGATGGAAGATGCTCGCGTTGCTCGCCGCGCTTCGCGCGAAAGTGATGGGTTCGATGAATTCGCACCCGGGGTAGCCCTCTCTGAATCGGGCAACCCTGGGCTGATAGCTGCGACACCTTCGGTGTCGTCATCATGCCGCGCGGTGCGCGGAACGAAGATTTCCTGATTGAGACTTATCAAAATCATTTAAATTTTCATTTCTCCCGAAGGATTTCTACTGCATGTTGATGGGGTTATGGGTAAACGACGCGAAGCGCGGGAACGCGCGGTGCAATTTTTGTTTCAGCACGACCTCAATCCGCCCGAAAAGCTGGAGGAGGCGCTGGCACAATTTTGGAACTCGCAACGCGCCGCGGCCATCGCCGAGGAAAAAGGCGCCGCCACCTGGGGCGAAGAAACGGAATTGCCCGAACCGACGCTCGACGAGGCGGCGATGCGGCTCTTCGCCGAACCGCTTATCCGCGGCACCCTGGAGCATCGCGATGAGGTCGATGAGGTCATCAAGAAGCATGCGAAGAATTGGGAGTTGCATCGCATCGCGGCGGTGGACCGGAACATCCTGCGCCTGGCCATTTACGAAATGCTGCATCGCGAGGATATTCCGCCGGTGGTGAGCATCAATGAAGCGGTGGATATCGCAAAAAAGTTTTCCACCCAGGACAGCGGGAAATTTGTGAACGGGATTCTGGACAAGGTGAAGGGGGAACTGATGCGGCCGGCCCGAATCGTCAAGTAGTCCAAAGGCCAATGTCCAAAGGCCAAAGTCGACCTAAAGCGTGATCACATACAAGATAGTCCAAAGCCAATGTCAACTGAAGTGAGACAAACGTCAACGAAACGAGAATGATATGGCGAAGATTGAACGATTTGAAGACATGTTAAGCTGGCAAAAGGCCCGTGCAGTCACCCGGGACGTCTACCTGCTTTCGAAGCGAGGAGATTTCGCCAAAGATTTTGAGCTGCGAGGCCAGATGCGTAGCGCATCGGTTTCGATCATGTCGAATATCGCGGAGGGATTTGAACGCGGCGGCGATAAGGAGTTTATCCAATTCCTCTCCACCGCCAAGGGTTCGTGCGGTGAAGTGCGCTCTCAACTCTACGTGGCCTTGGACCAATCGTATATTTCGGAGACTGAATTCAGCAACCTTTACGCGGGAACAGTCGAGGTTGGCCGGCTGGTCTCAGGTTTTATGAGCTACCTGCAAAAATCAGACTTACGGGGCAACAAATTCAAAAGAGCATGAAACTGGAAATGACTTTGGCCTTTGGGCCTTGGACTTTGGACTAAGACAATGTTCGCGGACCTACATCTTCATACGAATTTTTCGGACGGCACTTATTCGCCGGAGGAACTGGTGGCGCATGCGGCGCGGAACAAATTGTCGGCGATTGCGCTGACGGACCACGATACGGTGGAGGGTTGCGAACGGGCGGCGATTGCCTGCCAGGCGTTTGAGATCGAATTTATTCCAGGCGCGGAACTCACGGCGGAACAGGACGAAAATGAAATCCATATTCTCGGCTATTTTCTCGACACCAAAAACGAGAAGCTGCTGAGCGAGATTGCGAAATTCCAGGCGGTGCGCCAGGAGCGCATTCACGAAATGGTGCGGCTCCTCAACAAATTGAGCATCGGGTTGCGCGTGGAAGATGTGATTGCGCTGGCGAATTGCCGTTCGCCGGGCCGCCCGCACGTGGCGCGGGCGCTGGTCAAGGCGGGGTTTTGCACGTCGCTGGATGAAGCGTTCGATCGGTTCCTCAAGAAACGCAGGCCGGCCTGGGTGCCGAAGGCGAAGGTTTCCTCGCGGGTGGCGATTGATTTGATTCATCAGGCCAACGGCCTCGCGGTGATGGCGCATCCGGGATTGAACCGCTCGGATGAAGTGATCCCGGATCTCGTGGCCGCGGGGTTGGATGGCATTGAATGTTTTCACACGAAGCATTCCACCGCGATTTCGGAGCATTATTTGGAGATCGCCGACCAATATAATCTGCTCGTGACCGGCGGCTCGGATTGCCACGGCATGAGCAAGGGCAAGCCGCTGATCGGCTCGGTCAAGTTGCCGTATCAACAGGTCGAGAAGCTCAAGGCCAAAGTGGCGGCCGGCCGCGGCGCAACCTCTTCGGGTGGGCGATGAAGCTTGAGAATATTCAAAGGGATGTGCGGGGACATCGAACAGCCAACACCGAACGCCGAACATCGAACATCGAACATCCAACATCCAATGAATTTCCCGGGTACCCGGAATGCCTCCTCACCCCGGCCCTCTTCTCCTTTTGGGGAGGAGAGGGAGGTGGAGCCGTGGTCGTCATTGAGGTTCAGGCCCGCCCCGATTCCAGAATTCGTAAATCGTAAATCGTAAATCGCAAATCCGATGGGACTCTTCGCCAAGTTCAAAGCCGGCCTGCAAAAAACGCACAGCAAGCTGACGCACGAAATCAAACGCATCGTCACGCGCTCACCCAAGCTGGAGGGCGCGACGATCGAAGAATTGGAAGCGGCGCTGATCGGCGCGGATTTGGGCATGGCGATGACAAGCCAGATCATCGAGGCGGTCAAAAAAAGTTACGAGACGCAGGGCAGCGCCGGACTCGATGTGTTCGCGGTGGCGCGGGGTGAGGTGGAAAAAAGTCTGGCGTCCAATAAATCCGATTTAATCGCGGCACCCGGCGGGTTGACGGTCGTTTCGATGGTGGGCGTCAACGGGACGGGGAAAACCACCACTTCGGCGAAGCTCGCCTATTTGATTCAATCGCAGCGCAAGACGGCGTTGCTGGCGGCGTGTGACACGTTTCGCGCGGCGGCCATTGAGCAGATCAAACTGTGGGGGCAACGGCTCAAGGTGGAGGTGGTGGCGGGCGCTTACGGGGCGGATGCGGCGTCGGTGGCGCACGATGCGATCACGGCGGCGCGCGCGCGCAAGGCGGATTACCTGTTCATCGACACGGCGGGCCGGTTGCACACGAAACATAACCTGATGCAGGAGCTGCAAAAGCTGCATCGGGTGATTGGAAAACAACTGCCGGGCGCACCGCATGAAGTGTTGCTGGTGCTGGACGCGACGACGGGGATGAACGCGCTCAACCAGGCGCGCGAGTTCAACAAGGCGGTGCCGCTCACGGGGTTGGTGGTGACGAAATTGGACGGGACGAGCAAGGGCGGAATGGTGGTGGCGATTCAAAAGGAATTGGGGCTGCCGATTAAGTTTGTGGGGCTCGGCGAACAAGCGGATGATTTGCAGCCGTTCGACGCGAAACAATTTGCGCAGGCATTATTTGAGGAATGAAACTGAACCCAAAACCATCGAATCAGAAGTTGTCACGCGGGATGTTGTTTGTTTTCTTTTTTGTATCCGGGTTTTGCAGCCTGGTTTACCAGGTGATCTGGACGCGCCTGGCTTTCGCTTCATTCGGAATCATCACGCCGGTGCTCTCGGTGGTGATTTCGGTCTTCATGCTGGGGCTGTCACTCGGGTCGTGGCTGGGCGGGCGTTTTGCGACCCGCTTGAGCGAAAAGACGATGTTCTCGGCGGCGACTTTTTATGGCGTGGCCGAATTCATCATTGGCTTGAGCGCTTTTGCCGTGCCGCGGTTGTTCTCGTTGGGAGAGCGGATTTTGCTGACGTCGGGAGGTGGCGACTCATTCCGTTACCTGTTCCTTTCGGCAACGGTGCTCGCGATTTCCATCCTGCCGTGGTGCATCTTCATGGGCGCCACGTTTCCGTTGATGATGGCTTACATCCGGGAAAGGAACGATGCCGGAACGGACAGTTTCAGCTATTTGTACGTGGCCAATGTGCTCGGCGCGATGGCGGGAACTTTTTTTTCCGCGGTGATTTATGTCGAGCTGTTCGGCTTCCGCAATACGCTGCACATCGCCGCGATCGGCAATTTTGTCATTGCACTGGCCGCGATGGTTCTGGGCGCGGAACGCCGGCGGGAGCCCAGTCGCGAGTTGGCGGAAGGTGACGAACGGCTGGTCGAGGGGGAAAGCCGGCTGCAAGCCGGCGCTCCGGACGCGGGCGCTCCGGACGCTTCGGGGAATTCAAGCAATGCGGTGATAAAATGGATTTTGTTTTCCACGGGATTTTGCGCGATGGCGATGGAAGTGGCCTGGACGAGGATTTTTACACCGGTATTGAAAACGCAGGTTTATTCTTTTGCGCTGGTCGTTTTCGTTTACCTGGGCGCGACGCTCGCCGGCTCACTTTGGTATCGGCGTCATCTAAAATCCGGAAAGGTCTGGAGCACGCCGTGGCTGGTCGCGCTGCTGACGCTGGCAGCGCTGCTGCCAATCGCCGCGACGGATCCGCGATTTGTCAAAATGGACCTGGATCCCGTGGTGCACCCTTTCAGCGCGCTCGCGGTGCTGGCGAGCATTTTCCCGTTGTGCGCGATTTTGGGGTACCTGACGCCGGGGTTGATCGACAAGCTTTGCCTGGGCAATCCCGCGGCGGCGGGACGGGCGTATGCCATCAATGTCCTGGGCTGCATCCTGGGACCGTTGGTGGCTTCTTACCTATTGTTGCCGCGGATCACGGAAGCCTCGACGCTGATTGTGCTGACCCTGCCGATCCTGGCATTTAATACTTTTTTCTGGAAATCGCTGCCGGCGGTTCAACGTCTTTGTTCCGGTGTGGGAGGCGGCGTTTTGCTCCTTTACTCCCTGTTTTTTTCCCACAATTTCGCCGACAGCCTGGCCCCGTCATGCACCCGGGTTGAACTGCGGCGGGATTACGCCGCTTCGGTCATTTCCGCGGATCCGGAGGGAATGAAGCACCTGGTGGTTAATGGCGTCGGGATGACGGCGCTGACGCCGATCACGAAGTTCATGATTCATTTACCCCTGAGTTTCCATGAGGGCACGAATCCATCCGTGCTGGTGATTTGCTTTGGCATGGGCACGACCTATCGTTCGGCATTGAGTTGGGATGTGGATACCACGGTGGTGGAACTGGTTCCCAGCGTGCCCAAAGCGTTCGGGTACTATCATGCCGACGCCGCGGAAGTTCTGCGGAATCCGAAAGGCCACATCGTGATCGATGACGGCCGGCGGTTCCTGAAACGGACGCCGCAGAAGTTTGACGTGATCGCGATGGACCCGCCGCCGCCGCTCCAGGCAGCGGGTTCAAGCCTGCTTTATTCGACGGAATTCTACGACCTGGTCAAGCAACACCTGAAGCCGCACGGCATCGCCCAGATCTGGCTGCCCGGCGGCGACCGGATGAGCGACGTGGCGGTGGTGCGGTCCGTTTACAGCTCTTTTCCGTATGTCCGGACGTTCCCGTCGATCGCGCGTTGGGGTGTGCACATGCTGGCGTCCATGGAGCCGATTCCGCAACACACGCCGGAGGAACTGCTGGCGCGGATGCCCGCGAAAGCGAAGCAGGATTTAATGGAATGGGAGAGCAGCACGAACGCGGCCGAGTATCTCGGGGCCGTGGTTTCGTACGAAGTGCCGACGGAAAAACTGCTGAACCCGGATCCGGAAATCCGGATTACCGATGACCATCCGTATAACGAATATTTCCTGTTGAACCGCTGGCGGTATTTCTTCTCGCAATATTAAGGGGATGGCGGTGCGACGGCGGGTTGCTATTTTGGGGAACGCAGCCGCCTGGGCTGTTGTTCGGTGCGCCTTGCCATGAACCTGGGAACATCGAACATCCAACATCCAACATCGGTGGCGTGGGAAGGCACCAAACGGTGGGACGAATTCGAGCGCAAGTGTGAACCGCGAGGGCGCGGTTCACTGCGCCCGAGGCGGGCGCGGTCCCCTTTTCAACCGCATGGTTCTGGCTTAGCCGTCTCTATGCAGCGAAAAAGGGGAGCACACGCCTCTGGCGCGTGGTTTGCGGCGTCTCGCCGCAAACTTCGTCTTACAAACTTCGCTCACCAAATAGTGAAGAAGATGGTTTAACGAAATTGCCGGCGAGACGCCGTCAATTGCACGCGGGACGCGTGCGCTCCCCTTTCGCTATGCGCTACGACTACGATTGGGGCGGGGCGCTCATCGGCTTTTCATTTTGGTTACACGACGCAAGGGTGAAATAGAAGGTCGCGCCTTGCTGGCGTTTGCCTTCGGCCCAGATGCGGCCGCCGTGGCGCTGGATGACGCGTTGGACAATTGCCAGGCCGATGCCGGTGCCGGGAAAATCCTGGGTGGAGTGCAATCGTTCGAAAACCCCGAACAGCCGGTGCTTCCATTCCATATCGAAACCTTCGCCATTGTCGCGGACGAAAAAGACGCGCTCGCCGTTCTGATGGGTTGCGCCAAATTCGATGAGGGCATCCGGTCTCCGGCTGGTGAACTTCCAGGCGTTGCTTAAAAGATTGCCCAGCGCGATTTGAAGGAGGCGGCTATCGCCGCGCGCGGACAGGCCGCGGGCGATTTTGACTTTGACGCGCCGCCGCGGTTCGGCGGATTTCAGGCCGGCGACGAGGTTTTGCGCGAGTTGATGCAGATCGGTTTCTTCCTGGCGCAATTCCCCGCGGCTGATGACGGACAACCGGAGCAAGTCATCCAGCAACTGGTTCATGTGGCCGGCGGATTCGCACGCGCGCTTTAAAAATTCGGTGCCCCGGCCGTCCAATTTCCCGTCGTATTCCTGGAGCACGATCTCGCTGTAGCCGCGGATGCTCCGCAGGGGCGCGCGCAGGTCGTGGGAAATGGAGTAGCAAAACGCCTCCATTTCCTGGTTGGCAAACTGCAATTCGGCGGTCCGCTCGAGCACGCGGCGTTCGAGTTCGCTGTTCATCTGGCGGATTCTTTCCTCGTCGCGTTTGCGCGCGGTCACATCGACGCGGAAACCCACGATGCTGGTAATTTCGCCGTTTGGATCGATGAGCGGATAACCGTTGTCCTGCAGGTAGCGCGGGGCGCCGTCCCGGTGCAGAACCCGATATTCGAGGCTGAAAGGTTTTTTTGACGCCAGCGCCTGCTGATGCCCGGATCGAAAAGCGGAAAGGTCCTCGGGATGGATCAACGCTTCCCATTGGTTTTGGCCGCCGGTCATTTCGGCCAGCGAATAGCCGAGGCTGCGTTCAAGATCGCCGCCGAAAATGACCTCGCCGGTGCGGGGATTCCAATCGTAGAGCAGTTGGCCGCTGGCGCGCACGACGGCTTCGTAACGATTTTTCCATTCGCGATCCACGGCGGCGGCGGCTTCGACTTTTCTTTGCGGCGTCAGGTCGGTGACGACGATGCAAAGGAATTTCCCGGCTTTGGAATTGTCGATGTGGAACGGGCTGGCGGTAAGAAAGACGGGCACCAACTGGTGGCCGACGCGCAGCGAGACTTCGATTTTTTCGCCATGGCCGCTGTCATTGCGGATGAAATTCTGCACCAGCGCCTGGTCGGCGGTGCAAACGTGATCGTGGAAGGAGGAGCCCATGACGGATTCCAGGGGCACGCCCATGAAATCGGCGAAGCGGCGGTTGGCATAAACCACCAGGCCTTTTTGGTCCACGGTAACGGCGCCTTCCTGCATTTCCTCGAGAAAAATTCGGAAGGGTTTATCGGCGTTTTCGAGGGTGTAGACCATCTCCCGGCCGTCGCGGGCGATCACGAGGGCATCGGCGGCGCCGGAGCGGATGGCGTCGAGGGTTTCACGCGCCTCGCGCAACTCTTCCCGGAGCAAATCTATTTGCCGTGACTGGTCTCGCGGTGCCGCTTCAAAATTGTCACTCTCAGAAAACTTCCGCCCGCCATTACGCACGGAATTTTGAATCATTTTAAATTCCTCCCGCTCCGGGGCTGGAATAGGGCCATCACCTTGGCGTCATCGGAGAGGTCGCCGACGAGCCGCACGGGCTCGGGTAATCGGCGCACGAGAGTGGGAGCGGCGACGATCTGGTCGGCGATGGCCCGCGCCGGTTGTTGATAGAGATCGATAATCTCCAAAGTATAAAGCCCCTGAAGTTCTTTTTCGCAGATTTCCTTGATTTTTTTGACGGCGCGCAGCGACCGTTCCGAACTGCCCGCGATGTAGAGCCGGAACAGATGGGCCTCGGGTTTGCGCTTTGCCGCCGCCTTCTCGAAAGCTTTCTGCGAGGGGCCGGGATTCGGGGTGGCTCTCCTTTTTATCATAGGATTAAGGGCCGGCTTGGTCGGACAAATCCAGGCCGATCAGGGTTCGCCGCGTATCGCAAAGATCGCCGATGATTTTTCGTATGGGCTGGGGCAGGCGGCGCACGAGAGTCGGGATGGCGATGACCTGGTCATCCCTGGCCAACTGCGGTTTTTTGACGAGATCGATGACTTCGATTCGGTATTTGCCGGCCAAATGCAGTTCGCAGAGTTCCTTAAGATTGGCGAAGGCGGCGAGCGACTTGGGAGTCTGCCCCGCCACGTAAAGACGCAAATCGTAATGGAGCCCGGCCGCGTTCAAATTCGCGCCCGGACTCGTTTTGCGAGCGGCTCGTTTGGTTTTGGCTTTCATAACAACTTGATCCTTCAATGGCCGTTGCGCCGGTCCATGACTTTGTCGGCCTGCCGGCTGCGGGCCATTGCCACTTCGTCAATTTGAACCTGTTGGACGAGTTGATTTTCCTGGCTGAGCACGCGGGCGATCTCGGCCTCTTCGCCTTCGAATTCAGCTTTGAGGGCGGCGATTTGGGCTTCCAAAGCAGCGCGTTTGCGAGTCAATTGGCGTTGTTTGGATTCAATATCCAGGTCGCGGGCAATTTTTTGCGCGCGCTCACGGGCTTCCTGGGCCAGGCGCATGGAACCGGTAAGTACTCCTTCGGGCCCGATATAGACATCGCGGATATCGATGCCATGGTCGCTGAGGACGAACTCGCGGATTTGATTTGAATGCGCCATGCCGCGCGATTTCAGGACGTAGAGGCCGCGGTTGCGTTCTCCACCGAGCTCGATATCGCGCAACAAAAGCCAGGTGTCCATGATGGAGGAAATGCCGACGTCGGTTTGTTCGAGGTTCTTCATGTCGGGCGAACTCAACGAAGTGAAGAAAGCGGTGATTTGACGGCTCTTGAGAAAATCCACGAGCCGCAGGAGCATCGAGCGCACTTCATTCGGCGAACCGGTGTTGACGAGATTGCTAATGGGATCGATGACGACGACCTGCGGTTTGAAGTCTTTCACCTGTTTGTGCATGACCGCGAGGTGGGTTTCCAGACCGTAAAGCGTGGGACGCGAAGCCTGGAACCGCAGCAAACCCTTCCGGGTCCACGGTTCGAGGTTCAGGCCGATGGAACGCATGTTGCGTATGACCTGCTGCGGCGATTCCTCGAAGGCGAAATAAAGGCAGCGCTCACCGCGACGCGACGCCGCGTCCACGAAGTAAGCTCCCAGGCTGGATTTTCCCGTGCCCGCCGTCCCGGAAACTAAAATGCTGCTCCCGCGATAAAAGCCCTTGCCGCCGAGCATCAAATCCAAACGGGGCACTCCGCTCGAAATGCGCTCGCTGGACACATCGTGCGCGAGGCCGAGGGAGGAAATAGGCAAAACGCTGAAACCATTTTCGTTGATGAGGAATGGATATTCGTTGGTGCCATGGGTCGAACCGCGGTATTTCACGACCCGAAGCCGGCGGGTGGATACCTGGTCAATCACGCGGTGGTCCAACATGATGACGCAGTCCGAGACGTATTCCTCGAGGCCGTTGCGGGTCAACATGCCGTCGCCTTTTTCCCCGGTGATAATGGCGGTGACGCCTTTTTCCTTCAACCAACTGAACAGGCGGCGAAGTTCGGCGCGCAGGATGGCGGCGTTGGTCAAGCCGGTGAACAGGCTCTCGATGGTATCCAACACGACGCGTTTGGCGCCCACAGCCTCGATGGCGTAATTAAGCCGGACGAAAATACCCTCCAGATCGTACTCGCCGGTTTCCTGGATTTCATTCCGTTCGACGCGCACATAATCGAGGAACAACTTTTTCTTCGCCACCAGGTCGTCGATATCGAAACCGAGTGAGCGAGCATTTTTGACGACATCCTCGGGCAATTCCTCGAAGGTCATCAAGACGCCGGGCTCGTTGAATTGCAGTGCGCCCCGGACCAGAAATTCCACCCCGAGCATGCTTTTGCCGCAGCCGGCTGAGCCGCAAACGAGAGTGGGGCGGCCCTTGGGCAAGCCGCCGCCGGTGATTTCATCCAATCCGCTGATCCCGGTCGGGGACTTCGGGAGTAGTCGGTTCTTTGCAATGTTCTTCTTCTGAGTCATAGCATTGGTTCCGGATAAGAATCAAATTTGCAATCTGAACAAGAATTGTCACTCCAGAATTGATAGGGTAATATCCCTATTTCCTTTCCGTGAAGACCCCACCCAATTTGAACAAAGTCCCCCCAATTTTAACGATTACGGCGTTCGTCCCAAATATTTTTTGGATTTTCGGTGGCTGACGTTAAGATGCGCGGAATGGTTCACGTGGAATTCATGCGGCTGGCGCTCCGGCTGGCGCGACGCGGTTACGGGATGACCTCGCCAAACCCGATGGTGGGGGCGGTGCTGGTCAAGGGCGGACGCGTGATCGGCCGGGGCTGGCATCATCGCGCCGGGCTGCCGCACGCGGAAATTGAAGCGCTTCGCGATGCTCAAAAGCGGGGCAACAATCCGAAGGGGGCAACTCTCTACGTGACGCTGGAACCCTGCTCCACCCACGGTCGAACACCACCCTGCTGCGACGCGATCATTGCCGCCGGCATCAAACGGGTGTTCATCGGCACAACCGATCCGAATCCGGATCACGCGGGAAAGGGATTTAAGATTTTAAGACGGGCCGGGGTTGAGGTGGTGAGGTTTGATGGCGGGGCGCGTCATACCGGGTGGGACGTTTCTCGATTGAACAAAGAACGGCGCGCACGGAGTGACGCGCCCTACCTTATCGCCGAGGAGTGTGAGCGTTTGAACGAAGCGTTTAACCATTGGATCGTGGAGCGCACGCCGTTCGTCATCGTGAAAGCCGGCATGACGCTCGACGGAAAAATCGCGACGGCAACGGGTGAATCCAAATGGATCACCAGCGGCGAATCGCGCGAGTTTGCAATGCACCTGCGTCGCGGAATGGATGCGATTCTGGTGGGAGTCAATACGGTGCTGGCGGATGATCCGTCGTTGACGGTGCGGGACCGTGTGGGAAATGCAGGACATCGAACATCGAACATCGAACACCGAACATCCAACATCCAACATCCAAGGCTGCGACGGGTGGTGCTCGATTCGATGGCGCGGACGCCGCTGGATTCGAAGGTGGTGAGTGATCCATTTGCGGAGTTGACCACGATCGTGGTCAGTCGACGCGCGCCAAAAAAGCGGGTGATGGGTTTGACGAAAAGAGTGAATGTTATTATCGCTCCAGGGATCGGAGGACGGCGCGCACGGAGTGACGCGCCAAACCAACTCGATCTTCATTGGCTCATGAAACGACTCGGCGCGGAAAATGTGATGAGCCTTTTGGTCGAAGGGGGGGGCGAGGTGCACGAGTCGTTCCTGTTGGGCGGACTGGCGCAGCGAGTGGCTTTTTTTTACGCGCCCAAGGTTTTGGGCGGGCGCGATTCACGCAAAGCCGTGGCGGGCGAAGGTGCGGGCGGCCTTGACGATGTCATTGAATTAAAGGACGTGGAATGGCGCACGGTCGGGCCGGACCTGTTTTTGACCGCGCGCGTGGAGAATCTTTGACCGGAACGATGCGGTTGAAAAGGAGCGCTCGAATTTGTTCCACCATTTGGTGCTTTCCCACGCCACAAATGTTCGGCGCGGGGCGCACCGAACAGCAGCCGGGGCGGCTGCGCTCCCCAAAGACGACGATGGCACCGTTTCGGCTTAACAATCGAGGGGTGGAAATTGGCAAAACGCGGCTCGACGACTTTTCGTTTCGCCACTAGTTTGGCCGCATGTTTACCGGAATTGTCGAGGAAGCGGGAGTGGTGGAACGCATCAAGCCGACCGCGAAGTCAATTGAGCTGACCGTGCGCGCCGAGAAGTGCGGGCGCGGATTGAAAATCGGCGACAGCCTGGCGGTGAACGGATGCTGCCTGACGGCAGTGAAGCTGGGGCGGCGCGGCAAATTCAAGCTCGCGCAATTCGATTTGCTCCAGGAAACGTGGAAGCGCACCAACCTGCAATTCGCGAAGCCGGGCTCGCTCGTGAATCTCGAACGCCCGCTGCGCGCCAACGCCGAACTGGGCGGGCATTTTGTGACCGGGCACATCGATGGGATCGGAAAAATTGTCCGCTGGGAACGGACGGGCCAGGACCACGTGCTCGACATCGCGGCGCCGCCGGAAGTGATGCGCTACGTGATTTTCAAGGGATCCATCGCGGTGGACGGCATCAGCCTCACGGTGGCCGGCGTGGAGAAAAAACAATTTCGCATTTGGATCATTCCGCACACGTACGAAATCACCGCCTTGCGGGAACGCAAAGTGGGCGATGCGGTGGATCTGGAAGCGGATCTGCTCGGCAAATACGTGGAGAAATTCATGGCTTCAACTGGGCGGGCTTGAACGTGGTCCTGGTATCCTCCGAAGCCATGGAGGCGGGGGCGATTTCGCGAACGCCACCGGAAAAAACCGGACGCCCCTCGCGCCCGGACGAGTCCTTGTAATAATAAAACCCATTGACCAGGCGCGGCTTGCTCGCAGCGCGGACACGATCGCCATTGTTCAGGGTGAGGACATAGCCGTGGGAACATCCGGCCAGAAGCAACAGACCGACGAGAGCGGGCAACAATGTTTTCGTCATAATCAGACCTCGAGTGGAAAAGCCATTTTCGGCGTTCAGAAAATAGCCGGGATCATTGCCGTTTGAAACATTATTTGTCGGCTCGTCGTCTTACGGTTGAGCCCTGCAATATAGCGCCGATGATTTTATCTCGCGCCACGATGGCAGGTGAACGGCGTCGAATGAGAAAAGTATCCGCCGCGTCGATTGCGCCCTGCCGAGTGCCACTCGGCGATACGGCAGGGCAGAGTGAAAATCTGCGCTACCAAGACTTGCTCAGACGCTTTTGGGGCAAGATTGAATTTGAGTGTAGACGCACTAAAACAGCTTGTCGCATTCAGGAGATCAGGCATAATTCAAGGCATGTTCCCCGGATTGCGTCCTTCAACCTGCATAGGACTCTCCGGATTTTTGGCGTGCCTCCTCGGATTGACCGGCGGCAGGGCCGCAGAACCGCCGGGCGCGGTTCAGTTTCACAAGGATATCCAGCCGATTCTCACCGAGTATTGTTATGATTGCCACGGCGACGGAATGAAAAAGGGCGGCGTGGCTTTCGACGAATTTAAATCGGACGAATCCATTTTAACCAACCGCGAGCTCTGGTGGGGCGCGCTGAAATATTTGCGCGCCGGCATCATGCCGCCAGACAAAAAAGCCCGGCCCACGGACGCGCAAAAGCAGTTGGTGGCGAACTGGATCAAAACGGAGGTGTTCGGGATCGATCCGAAAAATCTCGATCCGGGACGCGTCACGATACGCCGGCTCAACCGCGTGGAGTATCGCAACACCATCCGCGATCTGATGGGCGTGGACTACGACACGAGCGTGGAATTTCCGCCGGATGACACGGGCTACGGCTTCGATGACATCGGCGATGTGCTCACGCTTTCGCCAATGTTGATGGAAAAATATATTGCCGCAGCGGAAACGATTGTTGCGCGCGCGGTGCCGGTCATTTCGCGCGTGGTGCCGGAAGTGACGATCCCCGGCAGCCGGTTTCAGGACGCGGCGAAACCGGAAACTTCGGCGCGCCGGATGAAAGAGTCGATGTTGCCCCTGCCCTTTTACAGGCCGGCGGCGTTGACCGCGAGTTTCGACGCGGCCCACGAGGGGAGCTACCAGGTGGCTCTGGATCTTGGGGTGAAAGGCGAGTTCGATTTTGACCCGGCCAAATGCCAGGCGGTGTTTAAAATGGACGGACGGCCGCTGCTCCAAAAAGAATTTGGCTGGGACAACAAAACGTTTCCGTATGAATTCGAGGCGGCTTTGGCCAAGGGAAAACATCAGCTTGAATTTGAATTGCACCCATTGAACGTTGCGCCCGGCGAGACGAACACGCTGGTGATGCGGCTCGTGAACGTGACCGTTCGCGGGCCGACGGAAAAACAATTCGCCACCAAACCAAAGAATTATGCGCGCTTTTTCCCGCGGGACGTCCCGGAGGGCGCGGCGGAACGGCGCCAATATGCGCAGGAGATTTTGCGCAGCTTTACCGGCAAAGCTTTTCGACGGCCGGTGGACGAGCCGACGGTGAATCGGCTCGCGACACTTGCCAGCGGGGTTTACACGCAACCGGGCAAATCGTTCGAAGCAGGCATTGCTTACGCGATCGAAGCGGCGATTGCCTCGCCGCGATTTTTGTTTCGCATCGAGGAAAACAAGCCCGTCGACTCGCATACCGCCTGGTCCGAGGTGAATGAATATTCGCTGGCCTCACGGCTCTCGTATTTTCTCTGGTCCACCATGCCGGATGACGAATTGACGGGGCTTGCCGCGCGCGGCGAGTTGCGAAAAAACCTCGGGGCGCAGGTTAAACGGATGCTGGCCGACTCGCGTTCGCAGGCGTTGATCGAGAATTTCACCGGCCAATGGCTGCAAGTGCGGGACGTGCCAGGTGTGGCCATTAACGCCCGGGCGGTTTTGGCGCGAGATGACGGGGTGGAAAAACAGCTGGTGGAACAGGCGGCGGCGTTTCAGGCGCGGCAAGCCGCCGCGGCCAAGGCGGCGGTGACGGGCGCCAACCCGGAGGGCGGCACCAACTCGACGGCGCGCGCCAACGGCCAACGGCGCGGCAACGGCCCATTTAACCTCTTCAAACCGCGATTCGAGCTGGACGGGGAAACCCGAACCGCGATGAAAAACGAAACCGAAATGTTTTTTGCGAGCATCGTGCGGGAGGATCGCCCGGTCACCGATTTGATCGACAGCGACTATACTTTTTTAAATGAAAAGCTGGCGAGATTGTACGGGCTGACCAACTTGAATGTCACCGGGCCGGAGATGCAGCGCGTGACGCTGCCCGCGGACTGCCCGCGCGGCGGCGTGCTGGCGCAAGGCGCGGTGCTGACGGTGACTTCCAATCCCGACCGCACGTCCCCCGTGAAGCGCGGGCTCTTTGTCTTGAGCAACATTCTGGGAACGCCCGCGCCGCCGCCGCCGCCGAATATTCCCGCGCTGGAGGCGTCGGAAAATCATTTCACGAACGAGCCAACTTTGCGGGCGACGCTGGAGTTGCACCGCAAGGAACCGTTGTGCGCTTCGTGCCACAACCGAATGGATCCGATCGGGCTGGCAATGGAAAATTTCAATGCGCTCGGCATGTGGCGCGAGCGGGAACGCGGCCAACTGATTGAGCCTGCGGGCAAATTGATCACGGGCGAATCGTTCAAGGATTTGCGCGAGTTGAAACATATCCTGGTGACCAATCATCGGACCGATTTTTACCGTTGCCTGACGGAGAAGCTGCTGACCTACGCGGTTGGCCGCGGGCTGGAATATTACGACGTGGAGACGGTGGATAAAATCGTGCGGGAACTGGAACAAAACAACGGGCGGTTTTCCGTGCTGTTGAACGGCGTCATCGCATCGGCGCCGTTTCAAATGCAGCGGAGACAGGCGAACACCGTTTTCGCCGATGCGCCGGAATCGACGGGGAAAACCAGCGATAATCACGCGTTCGCTAACAATCAATCGAAGCCATGAAGACATCCTCGAATCAAAGCCAGGCGGGCCCGATGGCCGCCATCAATCGACGCCGGTTTCTGCGCGGGTTGGGCGCGTGCGTGGCGCTGCCCGCTTTTGCGTCATTGGCGCCAGTACGCCTGCTGGCGGACGCCAGCGAGCCAGCGGGAAAAGCGCCGGTGCGCATGGCATTTCTTTACGTGCCTAACGGCATCATTCCCTCCGCCTGGTGGCCGGAGGAGAGCGGTTCGAATTTCGCCCTGCCGGCCACGCTGCAGCCAATGGAAAAATTGCGGGATAAAATCCAGCTGATCTCCGGCCTGCAGGATTTGAGCGCCAACCCCGGAACCGATGGCGCGGGGGATCACGCGCGCGCCGGGGGCACATTTTTGACGGGAGTGCGCATCAAGAAAACCGCCGGGTCGGACATTCATGCGGGCGTTTCCATCGATCAGGTCGTGGCGCAGAAGATCGGGCAACTCACGCGGTTTCCGTCGTTGGAATTGAGCTGTGATTCCGTTCGAAAAGCGGGCGATTGCGATTCGGGTTATTCGTGCGCTTACGCCTATAACCTCGCCTGGCGTTCGGCCAACCAACCGCTCACGCCCGAACCAAACCCGCGCCTGGTGTTCGAACGCCTCTTTGGCGTGGGCTCGCGCGACGAACGCATCAATAACCTCAAGCGCCGCCAGCAGGAGGAGCATTCGATCCTCGATTTTGTGATGGATGACGCGAACGCGATCCAAAAGCAAATGAGCGGGCGCGACCGGCAGAAATTGGACCAATACCTGACGAGCGTGCGGGAGATCGAGCAACGCATCGAGCGTGCGGAGCGAATGCCTGTGGCCGACCCGGCCGCGGACGCGCCGCCGGCGGGCATCCCGGCCGATTTCGGCGGGCACATCGAATTGATGTTCGACATGCTGCTGCTGGCGTTCCAGACGGATTCCACGCGGGTCGCGACCATGCTGGTTGCGGCCGAAGGGAGCAACCGCACCTTCACCGAGATCGGCATCGCCGAAGGGCATCACAATTTGACGCATCACCGAAACGATCCGGAATTGATCGCGAAGGTGAAGCAGATTGATTTGTGGTACGCCCGACAGCTCGGGAATTTCCTGACAAAAATGGAGCAGACGAAGGATGTGGACGGGCAATCGCTCCTGCACAATTCGATGATCGTGTACGGTTCGGGGAACGCCGACGGCAACCGGCACACGCACACGAACCTGCCGATTCTCCTGGCGGGCAACGGCGGCGGGACGCTGCGACCGGGGCGCTATACCAAAACCGATTCCACGCCGCTGACGAACTTGTTCCTGACCATGGCGGATCGCATGGGGGTGCAGGGACTGGAGCGGCATGGGGATTCCACCGGGCGGCTGGCGGGGATTTAGGAAATATACGACGTTTTAATTCGTTAGGCCGCTGCACCGGAAGAATCGGGGCGTACGCGTGAATTTTGCGTTTACGTTTCCCCTCCCATGAGCCTGGGAATACCGAACATCCAACATCCAACATCCAACATCCAACGTCGAACATCCAACACCCAACATCCCGGCGCTCTCCCCCAGGGAGGGTGAAACGTTGGCGCATTTTCGGGAGGCAGATGGTCACGAATTAATCCAGCGCAAGAAATTCATTTTCTTCGTGCCGCCGCACGGAAATAATTAGAGCCTCCTCACGTCGGCTCCTACGGTTTAGTTGCGCCGCTGAACGCGGCGCGGACGGCGCAGGCGCGCCGTCCCTACCCAATCAGGGCGAGGCGGGGGCGTGGAAGGAGCGTTCTTCTTTATTGTTGGGATCGGCGGAGCGCGGGTAGTCGCGCCAGATCCAGCGCATGATTTCGGGGAGTTGCGCGCCGAATTGTTTCTGGCCGTGGACACCGATGCCCCAGGTGTAATTCACGTCGTAACCCTTCTTCGTCATGGCTTCCATCAAGCGGATATTCTGGATGTGCCAGTCGCGGGTCACGTCATAGGCCGAATTCGTGCCGCGTACGCCGCGAAGGTCATTCACGCCGTCGCAAAAATACATACGGATGGGTTTGCGTTCGGCGGCCAGCACCATTTCGGGATAAACGTAACCGCCGCGTAAATTTACAAAGCTGCCGACGCTGCTGATGACTTTGTGAAATTGATCGGGCCGAAACCACGCGACGCCGAAGGCCGCGATGGCGCCGGAACTGGAACCGGCGATCGCGTGCAGGTCCGGGTCCGGCGAAATATTATATTGATTCGTGATCACGGGCATGAATTCGTCGCAGATAACGCGCGCGTAACGGTTGGTCACTTCGTTGTATTCCTGCGGGCGCAAGCTGTCGCGATCCCCCCAACTCGAGGGCGACGGTTCCGGCTGGCCGGCCGTGATGGCCGGGCTGATGAAGACGGCGATGACGACGGGCATTTCGCGCCGCCAGATTAAATTGTCGAGGACGGTGGGAACGCGGACATCGCCGTTGGTGGCGATCATCGCCGAGCCGTCCTGAAACACTAACAAGCCGGCGGGTTGTTTGGGGTCGTATTGCGCCGGGACATAAATCCAATAGGTGTGGGTATAATTGGAAAACACCTGGCTGGGCAGATGCATGGGTCCGAGAAGTTTGCCGTGCGGCACGCCTTCTTGCGCGAGCGAATCCGGGCCGAGTTTGTAAAACGCGTCTTCACCGGCAGCAAAGGCATTTGAACCGGTGAGGGCAGCCAGCAAAAAGAGGAGCGGGACGGATTTCAGGATAGAACTTATGCGCTTAGTCATAATCGAAATTGGGGTCTATTGCTGAAAGAGAATATGGAACCGCCTTGGATAACCGAAGCAAAATCAGAAGGCGAAATTTCCGACGGTTGAGGAGATTCAGCGCAGCGATTTCAGCCACCGCCCTCGTCTGCCCCGGCACAATCGTTTCGCGCATAAAGTCCCGAACGAGCCTGAATTGCGAACAGGGACATAGATCTCAAGCGAAAAATTAAGCGCAACAAATATACACCTATTGCCCCAGCCATAGCAAATCAAGGTTGGTCTTTGGCAAAACATGTGCATCCAGTCCCGCTCAATTTCTGCCGATGAACTTAATGCTTAACAAAATAAGCATGGAATTTTTATGGCTCCAGATGAATTGGGAATCGGATCTGCGGATCGGGTACTCGCGGGCAAATATCTCACGTTCCAATTGAATGATGAGTCCTATGCGGTGGATGTTACCAAAGTCCGCGAAACCATCCGTCTGCCGGGATCACTGCCGTTCCTGGCCAAAACAAGCATCCAGTAATTGAACCGGCCTTCTGGAAAACCCGACGGCTTAGCACCTGAAAAACGATGAAAAAATGGACTATTGGAAAACGAATCATTCTGGGCATAAGCATCCTCACGATCATCGTAGCGGCGATTGGCGGCCTCGGCTTCGCCAGTTTGAAAAGCACCATCACTCAGGCTCAAACGATCAACCGGCAAATTAAAGATCACGGGCAATTTCTCGCGAACTCCATCGACCTGGCGCGCTCCGCTCAACTAGATTTCAAAAAGCAAGTACAAGAGTGGAAGGACACATTGCTCCGCGGCAACGATCCGCAATTGTTTACTAAATACTCCGATCAATTCGCCCAGCGGGAGGCGGCGGTAGACAAGGATTTAGAGTCGCTGCGCAAGCTGTTTGCCGGCGCTGGCGTCGATACGAAGCTCGTGGATCAATCGCTCGTGGAACACCAAAAGCTGGGGACGCAATACCGCGAGGCGTTGAAATCTTATGATATAGGCCAGACCAATAGCTGCTTTATCGTAGATCGTTTGGTTAAGGGGGTTGACCGCCCGGCTACTGATGCCATCGATACAATCATCGAACAGGTCCAACACTTCGAGGCAGACACTACCAAAGCAACGGAGGAGCATTTTCAGCAACAAACCGGCCGCATTCGAATGCTGGTTCTGATCGGCGCGTTGGTTGGCGTGACCTTTGCGATCGTTTTTGGCTGGGTGCTTGCCAAATCGTTGACCCGGCAGATGTTCAACTTCGCGGAAAGGCTCGGCATTATCAGCGAGGAAGTTGCCGGCGCTGCCGGCCAGGTTTCCACCTCCAGCCAATCCCTGGCAGAAGGCTCCAGCGAACAGGCCGCTTCATTGGAAGAAACCAGTGCTTCGTTGGAAGAGATGTCCTCCATGACCAGACGCAACGCCGACAATGCCCACAAGGCCAATGAACTTGCGAAGCAGGCCCGGGCCGCTGCCGATAAAGGTTCCACCGACATGCAAACCATGTCCTCCGCCATGGACGCCATCAGGGTTTCCAGTGACAACATCGCCAAGATCATCAAAACCATCGACGAAATTGCTTTTCAGACCAACATCCTTGCGCTGAACGCCGCGGTGGAAGCGGCTCGTGCCGGGGAAGCCGGCATGGGCTTTGCCGTGGTGGCTGATGAAGTAAGGAATTTGGCCCAGCGCAGCGCTCAGGCTGCCAAGGAAACCGCGGCCAAAATCGAAGGCGCCATCACTAACACCGGCCAGGGGGTGGAAATCAGCGGCAAGGTCGTCCAGACATTGAACGACATTGTCGCCAAAGTGCGGCAGGTTGATGAATTGATTTCCGAAGTGGCTGGCGCTTCACGCGAACAAACTCAGGGCATCACGCAAATCAATACCGCAGTGAGCCAGATGGACAAGGTAACCCAGAGCAACGCGGCCAACGCCGAAGAATCCGCCGCTGCGGCACAGGAACTGAACGCCCAGGCCGCCTCAATGAAACAATCGGTCAATGAACTGTTGCAACTGGTGAGCGGGGCAGGCCAAGAATCCAAGATCAAACCTGTGATCGCCGCATCCGCATCCATTCGCCCCCCTGCCGCAGTCACCCAGCGCGCCAAAAACAATGGTCATGCGCTCGTTGCTCCCAAAGCCACCATCGGCAACGGGCGTCACTCCGAAATCCCCATGGAAGGTGATTTTAAGGATTTCTAACGCGAGCATCAGGTTCGGGCGTCAACATCTAATCCGGAACCATGCAGTTGGAAATGGGGAGCACACGCCTCCGGCGTGTGGTTTGCGGCGTCTCGCCGCAAACTTCGTCTTACCATTTTGCCGAACTAAACAGTAGGAATAGATAGTGGCTATGAGGCCGACAGCGAGACGCCGTCGGCAGCACGCGAGACGCGTGCGCTCCCCAAATCCAATCGCACGGTTCCGGCTAATAACTATTTGGCCAGTCGGAAAGCAGCGAGATGTCGCCGCCGTCCAAACGGACAGAATCATTTTGTTTTCAGCCGGAAAACGGTAAATGAATTTCCGGGGAAGGCATGCGTGAAGCTGGTTCCGGTGAAGCTCACCGGCTCAGTTTTCGGCGATACTTTGGCCGGTTCGGCCAGTGAATTTTCGTCCTTCCCGCTCGCGGACGTGAGCACGACCGCTGTGCCCCGACCGGTCAGTTTTTTCCCGCCGACGAGGTTTAGTTTCGTTTCGAGCGCAGCTTCGCTTGCATTCACCACTTTCACGATGACATCGCCGGTAAGATCCTCCTTCGAGGAGCAGGCGTACAGGCTGGTTATTTTTTTCACGGGGTCATCCACCACGTCGTGGACGAGTTGGCCGTTGAGATAGCATTTAACGGTCCGGTCCTTGACCTCAACCCGAATGTCATACCACTGCCCGGTTTTGATCTCGCCCGGTTTACCATCCAGCGAGCCGTTGCTTTCAACGGCATTTTGCGTATTACCCCAGCCGCCGATATTCCACCAGGTGCGATCGTCTTTTTCGTTGATGCGGAAGAGAACCAGGAACCCTTCCTTCCCGGCGAGTTTGCGGGCCTTGAGGGTGAAGGTGTAATTGGTCCAGTTCCGATCGCCGGCGATGGCGCGGACAAACTCTTTCTCGGCGGTCTCCCGCAAGGCGCCATCGCGCACGGACCATTGGCCATCGCCGAGTTGCTCCCAGCCCTTGGCGTCTTTGCTGAAATCGGATTCAAGCAGGACTTTTCCGTCGGGCGCGGTGACGCGCATGTCCTTGAATTCGGCGGCGGTGTTCCAGGTGCCGACGCCAACCATACCCTTGCCGGGCGGGAGTTCCACCGGCATTGAATCGACCTGCACGGGCAAGGTCACATCGCCTCGGTTTTCGGAGAACATTTTCTGAACGTAATACCCCGGCAGGCCGTACCATTTGGAGCTGTCGAAATTAATCAGGTCCGGATTCCACGCGCGATGGTTCAGATTGACGAATAGCGGGGCGTAGCTGGCGAGGATGACCACGTCTGAATTGCGTTCCAAGCCGGTCATGAAGGCGGCCTCGCCAATCGCGGCGCGCAGGTTGCCGAGACCGCAATTGCGCGTGACGGCATATTCGCCGACGAAAATTTTCGGCCCTTTGCGGTCGTAGCCATCGTATTGCGTCGCCCGATTCATAAATGATTCGGGCGTTTCATAATAATGCTCGTCCACAATGTCCGGCATGGGTTTTTTGGGATAAGGCCCGCCGCCAAGATCCGAATTGGAGATGAACTGGATGTGGGGATATTTGGCGTGGATGGCATGGACGAAGAGCGGCCAGCGTTCGATATAATTCGGCCCGCCATTTTCATTGCCGATTTCCATGAATTTCAAATTGAACGGCGCGGGATGCCCGGCGGCGGCGCGGCGGGCGCCCCAGATGGAATTAGTCGGGCCGTTGGCGTATTCGACGGCGTCGAGCGCGTCCTGCACCCATTGATCCATCTTGTCCATCGGCACGATTTCGTGATGCGACATGCCAACGTTGATATCGAATAGCGGCGTGGCGCCGAGGTCTTCGCACATTTGCAGATACTCGTGGAAGCCGAGCCCGTGCGTGGCGTAGTAACCCCAGATGTTCCAGAGCGGTTTGCGGGTGTCGAGATTGCCAATCGTGTCTTTCCAATGGTTCATGTGCGCGAAGTCATCACCCTCGACCCAGCAACCGCCGGGAAAGCGCACGAAGGAAGGGTGCAGAGCATCAATGGATTCAGCGAGATCAACGCGCAGCCCGTGGTCTTTCCAGGTCTTCCTGGGCTGAAGCGAAACCATGTCGAGAAATAACGTGCCCTTACCAGAGCCGGAAATTTGCAATTTGGCTTTGGTATCGCTGCCCGTCGCGGTCAGATCCACCGGGTAGTATTGCCAATCGTTGGTCAGCCCCGAAACCTGCCCGCTCCCGAGGAGGTGACCGGTGGCATCGAGGATTTTTATCGTGAGCGGTCCGGCAAAGCCGTCGGCGCCGCGGGCGGCCAGCTTGAAAGCGTAGTGTTCGCCGGCGACGATATTCATGCCCCAATAACCTTCGTTTTCCAGCGTGAACGATCCATCGGCCTTGACGCGCAGGCTGCGCCGGTTAAACGGGTTTAACGGGCGGCTGTCGTCGATGGCCGCGGTGCTCTTGGAATTGGTCCCTGAAATTTTCCAGTTCTCCAGTTTCTCCGAATCTTCGAACGAACGATTGCGGACGAGTTCCGGGTAAATTCCGCCATCAGCGGAATTGTTGATGTCCTCGAAAAAAATCCCCCACAACGTCGGCGAAATCCGGTGAACCGGTTTACGGACCGAAACGATGATTTCGGCTGCTGGCGCCAGCCTGGGGGTCATCGTCGCCATCAGCGTGCCGGCACACAGGATTATTAATTTTTTCATGTAAAACTTTCGTCAGGAATTTATCCGGAGATGACCGGGAGACACCAGCCAATACCAAGCGCCGCCGCTGGCATAAGCGGCGACATAACCTTCCGAATTTCCGACTGCGGTGAGGCTTAATCGGCGGGAATCACACCGATTTCCGCGGCGGAAGTCCAGGCTCCGTCATTGATTTCAGAAAGGGCCCGCAATTTAATGAAGCCGCATTTTTTTGGCTCGAAGGTCACGGTCTTCTTTTCCTTGCCCGGTTCAAACGCGCCCTTCTTCACCGGCTGACCGAAATCCTTGCCGTCGGTGCTGACATAAAATTCGTAATCTTTGATCGTGCCGTTCTCGCTGTCGTCCTGGCGGGGAACGTAGGTAAATCCCTTCAACGTGGCCGGCTCGCCCAATTGGATGATAATTTCGTGCGGCGGTTCCGGGGCGTTGTCCTGCCACACAGTGTGCCAGAAGGTGTCAAGATTGCCGTCCACGGCATTGGTGGCACTGCCATTTTCGCCGGCGATTTCCTCGCTGTCCACCTTGATGACCGTGAGCTTGATTCGATTGGTCGATGCCACCTGATTGGTGGTGGTGATTGAGACGTTATTTGTGGCGGTTTGCGCTTCGGTGGCTGCGCGAGTTCCGAGAACGGAAGCCATCATTACAAGCATGGCGACGAGTTGTTTCATAGGGTTGCTGAATGTTACGTTTGTTAATGGCGGAAGGAGATGGTTGGTAGTGATCACCTGATCGCCGCAATTGATTGTGTCTGGCGGCGAGCATTCTCGCCAGCGAAAAAGTTTTGGACGTGTTCGAGCGAGTCATCCTGATAAATCGCCCGCCGCATACTCCAAACGTAACTCTCGCGCCATGACCAAATCCACCCTTCCGGAAGCTTACATGAAAATACTAAGGACCGCTCCTTTTCGACCCCTTTTCGGCGGTCACTTCGTGCCTAGCGGAAGACAAAAAACGTGGGTTGACGAGGTTGGCCCTTTAGGAAGAACATGTGTTTCAGTTCGCCGGATAGCTGGGCGACTAGTGATGCGTTATCAAAAAGGAGTTCCGGTCATGAAATTACTTGGACGTTTGCTTCTAAATGCTTTGGTTCTCTTTGTTCCCATGGGCGCCTTCGGTTTTTTACCAGGCACGAACCAGCCGCTGCCAAACTTCGATAATCGGAACGGCCAGGCAACGGGGCCGTCGCCCGTGGCGAACGAACAGGCGGCAGCCGTGGTTGAATTGCGTTCGGGTATTCCCAACGCGCGGGTGGATTTCGCGCCGGTCAGCCGGGGGCCGCAATTGGTTCTGGATCGGGACGGTTTTTTGAGCGGGCCCAATGGAAATGGGCGAGGCATTTCCGCCGCCAGACTGGCCGCGATCCCGGCCAATGATCCCAATCGCGTTACCAGGGCATTCCTGGACGAACACCGAGCGCTGTTCGGACACGGCGCCGATGCCTTGGACCAGGCCCGGGTGCGGCGGGATTTTGTGACGTCGCATAACGGCATGAGAACGGTGGTGTGGGAACAGCAGGTGGATGGCATCCCCGTATTTGAATCCCTTTTGATTTCACATGTCACGCGAAGCAACGAGCTTGTGAACATCGGCAGCCAATTCATTCCCGACCCCGGCCGGGCGGCAAGTCATGGAGTCACGAACCGGGTTTCATTGCTGGCGGCGCCGAACGTTTCGGCGCAGCAAGCGGTCGCCATTTCCGCCCGGAACGTCGGGGAAGCCGCCAGTGTCGACCAGGTAACGTCCACCGGAGCGTCCGCCGATGCGCCCGAGAAAAATGAGAGGTTCAGGGCGCCTTTTCTCAAGGGAGAAACGGAGGCTAAATTGATTTGGCTGCCGATGGATCGCGACACGCTCCGCTTATGCTGGGACGTGGTGTTAATGAGCAGGGCGCGGGGAGAAATGTATCGCGTCCTGGTGGATGCCGAAAACGGGATGGTGCAAATCCGGCATTGTTTGACGGACTATTTGCAGGATGCCAGCTACCGGGTTTTCACCAGTGACAGTCCGACTCCGCTGTCGCCGGGATACTCCACGCCCGTCAACACCCAACCGCCGCTGGTTTCCCGGGTGCTGGTGACGACGCCGGGTCTGGACCTGAATGCTTCGCCCGCGGGCTGGATAAACGATGGCGGGAACGAGACGCTCGGCAACAATGTGGATGCGCATACGGATTTGAACGATGACGACCAGCCGGATTTGCCGCGGCCGCAGGGTTCGCCGGCGCGGGTTTTTGATTTTCCGATGGATTTAACCACGCAAAGCCCGTCCGCCTACCGATCGGCCGCGGTGGTGCAGCTCTTTTATTGGAACAACTTCATGCACGACAAATTGTATGAACTGGGATTCACAGAGGCGGCGGGAAATTTTCAGAGCAATAATTTCGGGCGGGGCGGCCTGGGCAACGACGCGGTGCAGGCTGATGCGCAGGATGGCGGCGGTTTTGACAATGCGAACTTCTCGGTTCCGCCCGACGGGTCCGCAGGCCGGATGCAGATGTATATTTTCAGCGGTGCAACTCCGCAGCGGGACGGAGATTTGGATGCCGAAGTCGTTTTGCATGAGTATACGCACGGTTTGAGCAATCGGCATGTTGGCGGCGGCGTGGGCATCAGCACCCTGCAATCCGCGGGCATGGGCGAAGGCTGGTCGGATTTTTACGGCTTGTCACTTTTGAGTGAAGCGGGGGACGACGTGAATGGTGTCTATCCCGCGGGCGCGTACGCCAGTTACGAGTTGAGCGGATTGACGCAGAATTATTATTTCGGAATCCGCCGGTATCCGTATTGCACGGACCTGGGCAAAAATCCGCTCACGTTCAAGGATATCGACCCGTCCCAGGCCAGCGCGCACACGGGAATTCCCCACAGTCCAATTATCGGGTCGACCGCCAATGAGGTTCACAACATGGGCGAGGTTTGGTGTGTGACGCTCTGGGAAGCGCGCGCGAATCTGATCAACGCTTACGGCTGGGCGGTGGGCAACCAGCTCGCGCTGCAACTGGTGACGGATGGGATGAACCTGTCACCGGCAAATCCGAATTTTTTGCAGGCGCGCGACGCCATCATACAGGCGGACCAGGTGGATAACGGGGGGGCGAATCGCGGCCTGCTGTGGACCGCGTTTGCCAAGCGCGGAATGGGCGCAAGCGCGACCTCCCCGGGCAGTTCCACGACTTCCGGGTTGGTGGAGGCGTATGATGTGCCCGACTTTTTGCAGATTAACCCGAACGTTTTGTCGTCGACGGGGCCGGTTGGCGGGCCGTTTACGCCCAATCCGGCATTCTTCACGGTGACGAATTTTGGAAGCAACACCCTGACCTGGGCTCTCGCCGGCGGGGCCAATTGGATAACGGTCTCGCCGACCAACGGCGTCCTCGCCAGCGGCGAAGGAACGGCGATCTCGGTCACGGTGAGCGCGACGGCGACGAATTTCACGCTGGGAACGACAAGCGCAATCCTTTGGTTTACGAACCAGACCAGCGGGGTTGCGCAATCGAAAGCATTCAATCTGAGCGTGGTTGGCCGCAGCCTGTTTGAAAACTTCGAGCCGGGAATTCACCTGCCGCTCTGGTCGAGTTTTGGCGGCGTCGTGGGCAGCACGGTGATGGCGACGAATTTTGGCGGCAGTGTTTCCGGGGTGAATTCGCTGTGGTTTGGCGATGCCGGCTCGCGCTTCGCGGCGACCCTCCCGATCAACACAAGCTCCGGCGGCAGCATCAGTTTCTATCTGCGGCTCGGCAACGGGCAGTCAGCCCCATGGGAATACGTGGACATCCCCGGCGAAGGCATCGTCCTGGAATGCTCGACTAACAGCGGTGCGTCCTGGACGATCCTGGGCACTTACGATACTGCGACTTTCTATGCCTGGACCCAGGTGGCCGCGAGCATTCCGCCCGCGGCGATCAGCCAGGCGACGGAATTTCGCTGGCGTCAATTGTCGCACAGTGGAACGTGTTGCGATCATTGGGCGCTGGACGACATCAGCATTGATGCCGGCCCCACCCCGCCCTCGATCCAGATTCAACCCGCGAACCAGACGATCAAACCGGGCTTAACCGCGAGTTTCACGGTTTCCGCGCAAGGTTCCGCCCCGTTGATTTATCAATGGAGCAAGGATGGAACGAATCTGCTGGATGGCGGACGAATTTCCGGCGTCACGAACGCCCTGCTGACGATTGCGAACCTTGTCGAAGGCGACGGCGGCCAATATTCGGTTTTGGTGACGAACACCTTTGGGTCGGCAACCAGTTCGAACGCGACGCTGCTCGTGACACCGCTCGATCATTTTCAATGGGGAACGATCGCATCGCCGCAAGCGG
>Ga0265338_10001715_pt1 | contig 34763 bp, 34 predicted proteins | sample 42126metaG_FD_193579 | JGI IMG/M metagenome (GOLD analysis project Ga0265338, IMG submission 193579) | Rhizosphere microbial communities from Carex aquatilis grown in University of Washington, Seatle, WA, United States - 4-21-26 metaG | ecosystem: Host-associated > Plants > Roots > Rhizosphere...
ATTATGACGTTGAGACCCGCCAAAAAGCGAAAAAAGCCGTGCACAGCTTGTGCACCCCAAAAAAATCACTTCGAATTCCCCACCTCGCCCACTCTATGTGCCTGCCTTGGTTTATTGGATGTTGGTTATTCTCTGGAGCTTGGACGCTTGATGCTTGGATGTTTCCGTAAAATCCACTCACCCATTCCCACGATAAAAAAAGTTCCACAAACTTTTCACCGGTTCCAGATCATACTTCCTCTGCTCCGCCATCCCATACGCCGCGTGCCCGTAGAGAAAGGACAGCCCATACAGCTCGTTGTTGATCTCCGGAAATCGCGCCCCGACTTCCTCGCAGAATTCGCGCGCAGTCTGTTCCGGTCGCGGCTGGATGCCCTGCTCCTCCGCCCACGCCTGTAAGGCCTCAAAACTGTAGATCACCAGTTGGGCATGCGTCCACTCATCGCCACCCGTCAAAAAAGGATTGTGATACGACTCGAACAACCGCCGTTTCGCGGTGCGTATTTCAACCGGCTGCCTTTGTCTTCGTTGATAGGAAAACACTCCCACCAGGTCTGTCCAAAATTTAACCACTGCCGCCCAAAATTCCCGCGCCATCTGCAGCAGCAACTCCCGTTTGCGAAACAGCCACCAGCCCACGACGAGCGCCATCGCCAGCAGCAATAGCATCCGGAATAATCGGTAAAAATGTTCGTCATTGCCCGTGACCGGTTGCGCTGCCGGGCTCTCCTGCGTGTGCACCGCCCCCCTCTCGCCGGGCGTTGGCGACGGTTGTTTTCCTTCCTGCGGTTGCGCGGCATCGCCCGGCTTCTTCGCCGCTGGCTGCGGCTCATCGCCCGGACGGCCCTCGCCAGTGCCGTGCGGGCTCAACTTCATCGCAAAAGCGCTCGCGGCGTGCAGTTGATGGTCGATGTGATATCGCAACGTCACCCACGCCTCATTCGCGCCCGGGCGCGGCAGCAACAACGCTCCCACCAATACCAGCACCGCGACGCCCACCCCAAACCGCACCCAGCCGAAGGCAATCGCTCCCGGCATTTCCAGGTACCGCTGCCGCAGATACCGCCGCAGTCCCAGAAAACTCGTCGTCAACAACAGGCCCAACGCCGCGACCATGTAGACGAACAGATAGATAAATCCCGCCCGCCGCGCCAACGCGTCCTCCTGCGCGATCATCATCTGCCCGATGCCAAATATCGGCAGTGCTGCCAGCGAGAAATAAACCACCCACAATCCCGGCGAATGCGGAACCGCCCGGACTTTTCGGCGTTTTCCATCCGCCATCTTGATCACGGGCGGTGCCTTCTTCAGGTCGCCCGCGTTCTCCAGCAACCCGCCGCCGGACGCATCTTCATCCTCGTCGATCAACGTGCAATCCCACGTCAGCTTGTTCGCACACCACCACACGATTCCCAGCAGTAACATCCCCAGAATGAACGCTGGATGGATCTTCATCAGGTAAAACCAGGTCGCCAGCGCCAGCAACACTCCGTAGACCATCGCCTGGCCTTCGCCCTGTTCGATGCCGATGCGCGAGACCAGCACCACCGCCATCACGAACCAGAACATCACCCACCGCACGCTGTTGATGGCTTCACCCCGGAAAAAAACTTCGATGAGAAAAAAACACAGGCTCCCCACCAGCAACATGATGAGCAACGGACTGACACTCATCACCAAGTGGTCCCCCAGCGTTTTGGATGGTCTAGGCGTTATCATTTCCCACGAACCGGCTTGAGACTTTCCAAGGCAATTTCACCGGCCAAACATTCTCCCTCTCCCCAAGGGAGAGGGCCGGGGTGAGGGGGAAACCGTCCCTCCTTGCCCGTTGACCCATGCAAGACAAACTATGATTCCTCGTACAAAGCATTGTTCACCTCACAATCGCTTCCATGCACAGTTCCCTGATGGATTCTTCCGAATTCACCAGCCGGAAATCGATTCCTTGCGCCAGCAATAGCCCGGCCCATTCCGGCGGATGCGACCACTCGGGAATTTCCGTGCCCACATTCACGATGACCGCCGTCACCAGGAAACCACGCTTCACCAGTTCACCCAACGCCAGCGCCACCGTCGGCGTCACCTGCCGCAACACCGGCACCACCGTCGCATCGCGCGGGATCCGCGAAATCACCGCTGTCAGCATTTCGGAAAATTCCAATCCATCCGTGTGCTCCAGTCGCGCCAGCGTTTCCAGGATTTGCGAAAGTTTCTCCAACCCTTTCCGCGTCTCCACCCGCACCGGTCGCAACCGGTCGTTCTCCAGCGGGTCGCTCGCGCGCTGTTGCGCGTCCGAACGCTTCCTGAATTCCCCTTGCCAGCCCTCTTCACGGATGCGGTCGGCTGCATCGCGACCGTTGCTGATGAACCCGATCTGTTGGCCCATGAGATAAACCGCGTTGGCCAGTGATGCTACGGTAACGATTGCCAGTTCTGCCGACATCGTCCCCGAACCGCCCTGATAACTCTGCGTGTGAAAATCCAGCAGGAACGTCGCGCCCGCCACACGCGATGTTTCATAGATTCGGCTGTGGATCTGCCCCGTCCGCGCCGTCGCGCGCCAATGGATGCGGTTCAGCGGGTCGCCCTGTTGATAGGGCCGCACGCCCGCCAGCCGTGTCGGGTCTTCGAACAACCGGTGTACCACGCGTATCTCGCCCATCGGACGTCGCGATGCGAGGTTATATCCCTGCAAGGACAGCACCTTCGGCATCACCATCGCGAAATGCGGCTCACCCGCCACGCGAAAACGCCGGTGCAATCCAAACACGTCACCGGTTTCCAATTGCATCGGCCCCAGTTGATAATACCCGCGCATGAGGAAAGTGACCGTGTAACTGAGCGAATTCACCTCACCGCGTTTCAAACCCGCCAATTCCACCCGATCGCCATCCACTCGCACCCGATGCGGCATTTGCGTCAACACCTCGCGCGGCAGTGAATCTTCCATGATTAGCCATGGCACCGTGAGCGGCCCGCGATTTTCCACCTCCACCGTGACCTCCGTGCTCTCGCCGATCTCAAAAACATCTCCTCCGGTTATCCGCCGCACCAGGATTTTCTCCGTCCATGTCCGCGTGAAAAAACGGCTCAGCAATAATATCCCCAGCAACACATACATCGCATAGACCAACAGGCTGAGCTTGAGCACCAGCCCGAGGATCAACAATGCCAGTGTGCCGAGGATCCATTTCATTGGGCACCGCCGACCGCCGGCATCTGCGGCACCGGCACACTATTCAAGATCTCTTCCAGCACACCGCGCACGGTCTTTTTCCGGATGCGGCTTTCCGGCTTCAATATCAGACGATGCCCCAGCACCGACGGCGCGACACGTTTCACGTCATCCGGACTCACAAAATCAAATCCCTGGATGGCCGCGTACGCCTGCGCGCAATGCAACAACGCCATCGACGCGCGCGGACTGCCGCCCAGCAGGACATCGTAATTCTCGCGTGTCGCGTGTATCAGTTGCACGATGTACCGCAGCACCTTTTCATCCGCGAACACGTCGCGCACCGACGCCTGGCAGGTGATGATCTCCGCTGCGCTCGCCACTGACTTCAATGTTTCTATCGGATGCTGTGACTTGAGCCGTTGCAACATCGAAACCTCATTCTCAAATTGCGGATAACCCAAACTCAACCGGACGAGGAACCGGTCCAGTTGCGCCTCTGGCAACGGGAACGTCCCTTCGTGGTCGATCGGATTTTGTGTGGCGATCAAAAAGAACGGCGGCTTCAGTTCATAATTATTTCCATCCGCCGTCACCTTCCGCTCCGCCATGGCTTCCAGCAACGCCGCCTGCGCGCGCGGCGTCGCCCGGTTGATCTCATCCGCCAATACTATCTGTGCGAACAGCGGCCCGGGGCGAAACTCGAACTCCGTCGTCTTGGGATTGAAGATGGAACTGCCTGTGATGTCGTTGGGCAACAAATCCGGCGTGCATTGGATGCGTTTGAAATCGCAACCGATGCTCCGCGCCAGCGCGCGGGCCAGCATCGTCTTGGCGACGCCCGGCACGTCTTCCAACAATACGTGCCCTTCTGCGAGGTACGCCATCACTGTGAGCGTGATCTCGTCACGCTTGCCCACGATGACCTTCTGGATGTTATCGATAAGCCGGCCCGCCATCGCCCCCACCGGTGAATCCACCCGTTCACGCGGCGCCGGCTTTTGGGCCACGGGATTTTGTGGCGTAGGGGCATCAACCGTCGGCGCCAGGCTTTTTGAACCGCAATTCGGGCAGGTGACCTCGCTTCCCGGGGTCGTATTTGCGGTCATGAAAGGTTTTCCGCAGTAAGGGCAAGTAAGTTTGACCATAGTGTATATATAGCAAACCGCCCGCCGGGACGCCAACGCCCCGCCACAGGCCGGTTAATTTCTTACAAGTTTGGACAGCTCAAACGCCAACTCCTCACGCTCCGTTTTCCCCGGGCGCAGCACCATTCAAACGCCATTAAACCACGGAAAGTTCCCCCACTCATCCCATTGCCTCCAGTCCAGACTCGAAACTACAAACCCGAAACCCGAAACATTCTTACCGATACGGTATCGTCTCCACCACCCGTATCAACTCCGTGGCCAGCGCCTTCACATTATCCGGCGTCGGCGCGTCCAGGTTACCGTGTGCCGCCTGCACCGCTGCATCGAAGGCCGTGTCATAATCCGCATACGCCTTTTCCACCCGCTCTTGTTCTTCTTTGGTGATCGGCACAAACTCACGCACCGCATTCCGATACCGCGTCATCGGCCACGAGACGTTTGTCTGCGTCTGCTTCAACGTCGGATAATTCTTCGCATTCGTGGAAGAGCATCCCGCCACCGCCACTGCCAGCAAAACCATCGGGACCATCAAAAGCCGTATGACCTGTCTTTTCAGATTCATAAATGAAGAAATTGCTCCCCACAACTTTCGTCACCCGCTGTTGATTTGCAATCGCAAATCGGATTTACCCGAGGGGAATGCTTGCTACCTCTCCTGGATTAGTCCACTGCTGTAACTGGTATAAAGCCGGAACAGGCCCGCTTCACCCCTTATGAACCCACTAAAACATTTTTTTCTGGCCGTCCTCAACCGGCTCAAGCAGGTCTGCTCCCTTCCCCAAACCATCGCCAACGCCTCCAAACAAAGGGCGCAACAGACCGCCATCGATGAACAGGAAGCCGAACGCCTCGATCGCATCCGCAATCCCTCCAAGTATCGCTGCAAGTGATTTTGTTACCCACAAGGGATTAGGGTTTCACCCCATATAAAAGCTCCTCCGTGTTCGGTAGGGTTATTCAGAAATGACCTGCAACCAGGGTAAGAGATTGATTCAGCTATTTGCCTGCACCATCACCCTCGTCGCTGCTTCTGGCTGTCTGGTCGACGGAGGACGCCACGGACATGAACATGAGAGTCATGCCGTAGTGGTCGTGCCCGCCCTGGTGGTAGTAGTGCCAGTGCCGGTGGTCCGCGTTCACGTCGATTAACGGCTGCCGTTTGGTGTTTTGTGCCGAGGCAAGAATCAAAAATAATTTATGAAACTGACTGAGAAAATTGAAAGCCCCCTGCACGCCGGTCTATACCTCGTGCCGGTTAAGTTTGAATTCACCGATGCTACGGCCCAATCGGTCGCCATCTCTGGCACGTTCAACGACTGGCATCCCACCACCAAATCCATGCAGCCTTGCGAAAACGGCCTTTGGCTCAAGGAAGCCTATTTGCCGCCCGGCTACTACGAATACTGCCTGGTCGTAGACGGTAAATATATGGCCGATCCCCGGGCCAAAAATTATGTGCCCAACACGTTCGGCGGCATGAACTCCATTTTGACCGTCGCAATCCAACCGGATATGGCACCTCGGTCAGACAGTAAATTATCCCTTCAATAAAAAATAAAACGAAATATATGAGCAAAGAAACACATCCGATCAGTGAACACATGGGACAACTCGCCGAAGACGCCCGCGCGTTGATGGCGGCCACCGCCGATGTCGCCGGGGAAAAAGTTGGCGATGCCCGCAAGCGTCTCGCCGCCGCCCTCGATAGCGGCCGGGAGATCGCCGGCAACGTCCGGGACAAAGTCGTCAAAGGCGCCAAAGCCGCGGACGAGACCGTCCGGGCCAATCCCTACCAGGCCATCGCCATCGGTATCGGCGTCGGGGCGCTCCTCGGTTATCTCATTGGACGCCGTTGTTCCCGCGATTAAGTCCATTATGGAAGCATCCACTGCCAGTCTCGGTCAGCTGGCCGCCAGCTCAAAACAGTTTGCGCGCCGGTTGATGATCATCGGAGAAAACCGGCTTGAACTGCTCGCAGTGGAAGTGCAGGAGGAACGGGAACGCCTCCTGCACGCCTTCATTCTGGCGCTCGGCGTGGCCGCCTTCGGGCTGCTCGCCGGCATCGCCCTCACTACTTTGGTCGTCGTCCTCTTTTGGAAATTATCACCCGTGTTTGCGCTCGTGTTGATGATAATCCTCTATGGGACGGCGGCCGTTTGTCTTTATCGCCGGCTTGCCGGATTGCTCAGCAATTGGCAGACGCTGTCCGCCACGCTCGACCAATTGCAAAAAGATCGCGCCTGCCTGGAAGAAATTCTCACATGAACCCGTTGCAATCCCGGAAAAAACTCCTGCTCGCGGAGAGCGAACTCAACCGCGCCCAGCTCGTCCAGGAATTGGATATCGTCGCGGATGACTTTTATTCACTCGCGGACCGCGCCCGCACCTTCGCCACTTTTGCGTCCGCCACTGCCTCATTGGTTTCCATCATCACATCCTTCCGCCGCAAGACGTCCGTGCCGGCCACCGAAAAACCCTCCTGGCTGCAAACCATTCTCAAAAGCGCACCCCTCATCGGCTCTCTCTGGTCAAAATTCCACTCACCGGAGGAGTGACCCATGCCAGTTTCCGCCATCCGCAAAGTCGCATTTCTCGGCGATTACCTCCCGCGCAAATGCGGTATCGCCACGTTCACGACGGACCTCCGCACCGCCATTGCCATGGAATTTCCCGCCTTGCAATGCCTCGTCGTTCCCGTCAACGACATCGCCGGCGGTTACGATTATCCGGCTGAAGTCCGCTTTGAGATCGCTGAGCAGGACCTGCCGTCTTATTTGCGCGCGGCAGATTTTTTGAACATCACCGATGTGGATGTCGTTTGCGTGGAGCACGAGTTCGGCATCTTTGGCGGTCCGGCCGGCAGCCATGTGCTTGCGTTGTTGCGCGAACTCCAGATGCCCATCGTCACTACGCTCCACACCGTCCTGCGCGAACCCAATGAGGAACAACGCCGCGTCATGCGCGACCTCATCCGGCTTTCCACCCGCCTCGTTGTCATGAGCGAACGCGGTCGCGAATTCCTCCGCGACGTCTATCACGCGCCCGAAAACAAGATCGATCTCATCCCGCACGGCATTCCCGACATGCCGTTCGCCGACCCGAATTATTTCAAAGACGAATTCGGTGTGGCCGGCAAACAGGTGCTGCTCACCTTCGGTCTGTTGTCGCCAAATAAAGGAATCGAGTACGCCCTGCGTGCCTTGCCCGACATCATTCGTGAATTTCCCAATGTCATCTATATCGTGCTCGGCCAGACGCATCCGAATCTGCTGCGCGACGAAGGTGAAGCCTATCGCTTGAGTCTTGAGCGACTCGCCAAAGACCTCGGCGTGCAGAAAAACGTCGTGTTCTTCAATCGCTTTGTGGAGCTGGATGAATTGATGCGGTTCATTGGCGCCGCGGACATTTACGTTACGCCCTATCTGACCGAGGCGCAGATCACTTCCGGCACGCTGGCGTATGCGTTTGGTTCCGGCAATGCCGTGGTCTCCACACCTTACTGGCATGCGGCGGAATTGCTTTCCGCCGATCGCGGCAAACTGGTTCCGTTCCGCAACGCGTCGGCCATCGCAGTCGCGGTCATCGACTTGCTGCGCGACGAACCCTTGCGCCATACCATGCGGAAGAACGCCTTTCGGTTGGGGCGCGATATGGTCTGGAGCCGCGTGGCGCAACTCTACGCAAAATCCTTCGAGCAGGCCCGGCAGGATCATAGTTTCGTAGGTCGAAAATCCTCCCCCATCAAAACGCTCGATGAATCAGCCGGCCTGTTGCCGGAATTGAAACTCGAACACCTTTTTCGCATGAGCGATTCGACGGGCATTTTCCAGCACGCGAGCTTCACGGTGCCCAATTTTTCCCAGGGTTATTGCACCGACGACAATGCCCGCGCGCTCGTGCTGGCGCTCATGTTGAAAAAGTTGGGCCACGGTTCACCGCAACTCGATGTTCAGGCTGCCACCTACGCCGCGTTCCTTAATCACGCCTTCGACCGCACGCGCGGGCGTTTTCGCAATTTCATGGGTTTCGACCGGCACTGGCTGGAGGAGATCGGCTCAGAGGATTGCCACGGACATGCGCTATGGGCGCTCGGCCTCTGCGTTTCGCAGGCCGGCCAGGGCAGTTTCCAGATGCTCGCCGCGCAACTCTTTGAACTGGCGCTGCCCGTCGCGGCCGAATTTTCGTCACCGCGCGCCTGGGCCTACACCCTCATCGGCATTGATGAATATCTCCGCCGCTTCAACGGTGACCGGCGCGCGAACCAGATCCGCGATTCCCTCACGGCCAAACTCCTGCAGCGCTATGCCGATGCCGCTACCGACGACTGGCATTGGTTTGAGGACGTCGTTTCCTACGCCAACGCCAAATTGCCGCATGCCATGATCCTCAATGGACGCTGCCTCAACAACGCCACCATGCTCGAACTCGGCCTCAAAACATTGCGCTGGCTCATCAAGATCCAGACTTCGGAGGCCGGCTCGTTTCGCCCGGTCGGTTCCAACGGATTTTATCCACGCGGCGGAAAACGCGCATTCTACGACCAGCAACCCATCGAAGCCCAAGCCACGATTTCTGCCTGCATCGAAGCCTATCATGCCACTGGGGATATGTTCTGGGTCACTGAGGCGCGTCGCGCCTTCGAATGGTTCCTGGGCCGCAACGATTTGGGCATCGCCCTTTATGACCCCGGCACGGGCGGCTGCCGCGATGGCCTGCACATGGACCGCTTGAGCCAGAACCAGGGCGCGGAATCCACGCTCGCCTTCCTGCTGTCGCTCGCGGAAATGCAGGCGTTGCACAATTTGCTCACCAGTTTCAAGGAGCCACCCGCGGAACTGCTGCGCACCGGATGAATCCTCGCTTTCCTGCGCCGACAGCAGAGACTGTAACTGATGAATAAATCCGTCCATCCGTTCAACCGCGACCTACTTTGAAAACCGACACCCTACGCGCCAGACGCATCGGGCCGATTCTCGCTGCGGACCGTTCCCGCGTACTGCTGCGTCCCTTTCGTCCCAGCACCGATGACATTGCCCGCCGGATCGCCGCCCGGGTCATGGCGCTTACGGATAAACAGGTCACAGAGTGTTTGGGGCAGATTTCCGACGGGTTTGCCGCCCGGCACATCAATATCGAAAAGAATTTTCAGGAACGATTCGCGCAGGTCAGTATCTACCTCGAACCCGGCTCATTGCCATCGCCCGAACGACAACTGCTCATCGGCGCACATTTCACATGTGAGTATTCCATCGAGGCTGCCGCCCTGTTCAATCCGTCCATTGTGCCGCATCCCGACCAGACCAATGTTCCCATTGGCGAACTGCGTTTCATCCTGAGTCTCCGCGCTACGGGTGAAGGTCATGTTTCCTCCATCACATTCCGCGAAGGAGTCATCGGCACGGATGCGCGCGTCACCCTCGTACCGGCCGTGCCGTTAGTGACTGAGCCGGAACGCGTGCCAAATGTCGCTTTTGCCAAGGGTTTGTTTGTGCACCGCCTGGAAGAGGCCGGGGTGCAAAATGCCTTTTGCCGACGGGTGCTCGACCAGTTGCATGAAGATTTTTCGTTGAAAGAACTGCATGCCGTCCTCTTTGCCTCCGGTCTCACCTCCGATACCTCCGATGCCGCGGCCACGCGTGCCGCGCGCGGCATCCTCCTGCTGGCGGAATCAAATTACCAGGCGAATTTTGCGCCCGGGATCCAGGTTTCGCAGCGGGTGCTTTTTCCCTCCGCACCCAGCCAGAGCAACGGCATCGAAGACGCCCGCTTCGTTCGCTTCCGGAACGACGATGGCAACATCAACTACTACGCAACCTTTACAGCATATGACGGCAAGATCACCCTCCCGCAATTGCTGGAGACGCGGGACTTCCTGCATTTCAAATTCAGCACGCTCAACGGCCCCGCAGTGTCGAACAAGGGCATGGCGCTGTTTCCGCGCAAGATCAACGGGAAATATGTCATGCTCTCGCGACAGGATGACGAGAATATTTTGATCATGTCGTCCCCCAAGCTTCTTTATTGGGCCGACGCGAAAATTTTGGTGTCCCCCGCGCAACCATGGGAATTCATCAAGCTCGGCAATTGCGGTTCACCTATCGAAACCGAAGCCGGCTGGCTCGTCCTCAGCCATGGCGTCGGCGCCATGCGGAAATATTGCCTTGGCGCCTTCCTGCTGGACCTGAACGATCCCGCGCGCGTCATCGGACGCCTGCGCGAACCGTTGCTGGTTCCGAACGAATACGAACGCGAGGGTTATGTGCCGAACGTGGTGTATTCCTGCGGCAGCCTCCTGCACGGACGAATGCTCATCATTCCCTACGCCCTGAGCGACTCCGCCACGTGTTTCGCCAGCGTCCTGGTGGATGAACTCCTGGCTGCGATGGCGTGAGGCGCCGGTAGGGTTACACCCCATGGCACGTTCGACGGCTTCGCGTATCGTTGTGTCATGAGAAGGTGAAGGCTTTCCATCAAGGAAGGTCCGGCCTCTTTTCACCTCGAAAGAAATATTATGTATATTGTTCTACTCGTCCTGCTCATCATGATGTTGGTCGGCGCCTTCCCCACCTGGCCGCACAGCCGGAATTGGGGCTATTACCCGAGTGGTGGCGTGGGACTGGTGGTGCTGATCCTCGTTGTATTGATGTTACTTGGCAGGATTTAGCTCGCACCACGCGCGCATCCTGTCAGAATTGATTATTCATGCTACAAAGCCTCAAAAAATTATACGGTGACCACCTCGGCGCATCTGACGGCGAGCTTGGCCAGGTCGAGGATTTCTATTTTGACGACCGCGACTGGGCTGTTCGTTACGTGGTCGCCGATACCGGCACCTGGTTATCGGGCCAGCATGTCCTGCTCTCACCTCTCGCCTTCAGCGAGTTTCACGAGTCGCACAAACTCTTGTCGGTGAATCTGACCCGCAAACAGATCGAGAACAGCCCGCCGATCAAGGCGCACAAGCCCATCTCACGGCAATACGAAGAAGTGTATCACAAATATTACGGCTGGCCTTTTTACTGGGAAGGCGCGACCCCCGTGGGCGTGACCAATTTTCCTGTTTTGGAATCCGTCCCCATCCAGAAGCCGGATGAGCGGGCTGATGCCAATCTGCTCAGCGCGCAAGCCATCACCGGCTATCATGTTTACGCTAGTAATGAAATCATCGGCCATGTTTCCGATTTCCTGATGGACACCAGTAACTGGACCATCCGCCACCTCGTCATCAAGATCGGCCACCGGTTCTCCGGCAAGGAAGTGCAGATTTCCGTGCGCGACATCAAAAAGATCAGCTACGAGCAATCCACTGTCTTTGTGAACCTGACCAAAGAAGTCATCGCGCAAAGCCCTGCGGCGATAGCTGCCTAGTGGTCGAAACCCGGGAACTTATTTCCGAAGCATCAGTTCAACCGCAAACGGAAGAATTTCGCAACATTGGTCGTATCCGCCGTCACTACGTTCCGCGCATTGGAGACGGTGACCGATAATGTTGAATTCGACCACGTGCTGGAAGGATTCAACGAACCGGTTTCCTGCAGTGCAAAACCCGTCGATGGCGACGGCCAGCTCAGGTTCATCCGCTTCCCTTTTGCCGTGGATTGCAATTTTTTCAACGACGGCAATCCGGCCACCAGCACAGGAATAGACATCACGTATGGCTGCCCGACGATGTAGAGCGTCTGGTATTGCGGGCCGCCAAAACAAAAATTTACGCTGCGGGGAAAAGCTAGCTTGCCGATCAAATGACCATCGACCGGCGCGAAGATGTAAACGCCATCGCCACCGCTGGACCAGATGTGCCCGACCGCATCGCAGTGGATGCCATCAGGAATGCCATTTGTGATGATAGCGAAGACGGTCCCGCCCGTGACCGTGTTGCTGGGCGACACGGAAAAGACATAGATGCAGTGTTTGTTCACGGCGGAATCGGCCACATACAGTTTGGTCTCATCCGGCGAGAAACACAGGCCGTTCGGGCGGCTGATGCCATTGGTGATGACCGGCCGACACGTTGCGTTGCCGTTGGTGGGATTGAATTGAAATACATAATAATCCGGTTGAAATCCCGGCTGCGGCGGCTGCCCTACTCCGCCATTGTAGCCTGGGTCGGTGAACCAGATTGTGCCGTCGGATTTTATCGCCACATCGTTCGGCGAATAAAATTTCAATCCATTGCACGTGGTCACCAAAGGTACGATGACACCGTTGGTCACCATGGCGATCTTCAGTCCGCCGCCGCCTGCTTCTGCTGCAATCAACCGTTCCTGCGCGTCCAGCATCGTACCATTGAACAACGTGTTGGCCGGTGGCACCAGGAAATCCGTGACCGTCGTCGGCGGCACCAGCTTTTTGAGAAGATTTTGGCCCTGATCGCAGAACACCAGATACCCGCTCTCGGATGGTATCCACGTTGGCCCTTCCAGCCAGGCGTTGATCGTGGCGTTCGTGGTGAGAACGGCATTGGTATCGATGATTTTGCTGAACTCCACCGGGTCTGAAATCTGAAAAATGCCCGCATCTGCTGCGCGCAACCCAAGGAAAAGCCACATCAAAACGAGTACAGCTTTAACGCATGACATTTTCATCGGTTGGTATTTGCCAAATCCACAGGCGCATTCCAATTCGCAAAACAAACCGCGCGACCCAACGGCAAATCAATCAACTTCGCCAGCCCTTCTCGCACACACCGTTCCGCAAAACCGGTGACGGCGTTTGCCCCGCTCACCAGCAACGACGCGCTCAATTGCGATGATGCTTTGGGATAAAACGCCGCAAGCGGCTCGATGCGGCCATTCGCGCGCGGAATCACGCCGACACCTGCCTCACACTGCGCCACCAATTCCTGCAAAAGTGACGCCGTCATCTGCGGCATGTCTACGGCCAGAACCAAAAGTATCGGTGTGGCACAGACATCGAGGGCCCGGTCAATTCCCGCCAGCGGGCCCGCGTCCGGGAAATCATCGAACAAAATCGGGCAGTTAAACGTCGTGTAATCTGTGTTCGCCCGGCCGGAAATAAAGATCTCTTTTGCCCCGGCTTCGCGCGCAAGTTTGACTTGCCTGGCCAGCAATGGCGCGCCCTCAAATTCCAGGAATGCTTTATCGCGTCCCATGCGCGAAGATTTCCCGCCCGCTAGGATGACGGCGCTGAAGTTCATATGTCCACGCGCACTTTTCCATCGGTAAGAATTTTAGCGCGCAACCCGCCGCGTCCCTGCATGGCCGCTTCCGCCCCCGGCCCGATGGCTTCATTCATCCAATGACACGGCTTGCATTCGCTCACGCCAAGGAATTGCACGCCCTGCACTTCAAACTCCCGCCCAATGAACGTGTTCAATTCCACGCCACGGGTAATGAGATTGCGCCGCGTGACGCCTGGCGATTTGCCGGCCACGCCGAGTCCGCGGCAAACATCTTCAAAAACATCCCAGGAAAAAAATGTGGCCTGACCTTTAAAATCATCTTTGTAGGCGAAGAAGCGATCACCCATCAGGCCCTTGCCCGCCACGCACTCGACCTCCAGCAATTCCACGGTCGGATGAATACCAGCCGGCTGGTCATTGTGTCCAAAATAATTATGCCCCGGCGAGATGAATATTCTTGCGATGCGGATTTGTCCGGGCGTTACCATTCGTAGAACTTTAGCTCGCGGATTCCACTGCCGCAAACATCTCCTGCAACCGGCCCACTTCATGGCGTGTGGTGAACTGTTGAAAGGTCTCCTTGCCCTGGCGATTCTTCAAATAGACGCGCAGCACTTTTTCAAGGGTCGCCGGCAACTCGTTCGCGCTCACGCCGGAAAAAATCTGCCGCCCCACCGCCTGGTTCTTCCCAAAGCCGCCACCCACGAAGACATGGTAACCATCCTCGCCACGGATCTTCGTGCCCAGGCAACCGATGTCGCCCATATAGTGCTGCGCACACGAGTTCGGGCAACCGGTCAGGTGGATGTTCACCGGTTGGTCGAGTTCGACCCGTTTTTCCAGATACTTCGTCAGCGCCAGTGCGTGGCCTTTCGTGTTCGACTGCGCGTATTTGCAGAAAGAGTTTCCCGTGCACGCAATCACGCCGCTGGCGAGGTTCGATTGATTCACGGAAAACCCGGCTTTCTCCAATGCGCCTTTCAACGTTGGCACAAACGCATCCGACACATTCGGGATGATGAAATTCTGCCAGACGGTGAGGCGTATCTCGCCACTCCCATAACTGTCGGCCAGCTCAGCGAGTCGCAACATCTGTTTGGGCGTTATCTGGCCGACGGGACAGGTCGCGCCAATGTAATTCAAGCCGCGCTGCTTCTGCGGAAAATCACCCACGTGCGAATGCGGCAACTCGTGCGAACCCCAGCGCATCTGCACCGGGTCGTAAGGCGCGCGGCGTAGTTGTTTGCCCAGCTTTTTCTCAACCGCCGTAAGATATTCGTCCAACGACATCTTCTCGAGCAGATGTTTCAATCGTGCCTTTTTGCGATCGGTGCGACATCCGCGCTCGATATAAACCCGCAGCGCAGCCACCACGACTTTGTTGATCTCTGCCGGTGGCACTACCACGCCGAGGTCGCACGCGAAAGCCTTGTGCCCCGTCGCCCCGCCCAACGCGACCCGGAAAAGGATCTCATCACCCAGCTTCACCGCCTTCACACCGATGTCGTTCGTGTCCTCCACAGAGCCGATCAACCCACCACCGTCATACGCGATGTTGAACTTGCGTGGCAGGTCGTAAAATGACCGGTCATTGATGATGACCTGTGCGAGGTCATGGATGAATGGCATAACGTTGATCAACTCCACCGGGTCGATGCCCGCCGTGGGGTTCGCCGTGAGATTGCGGATATTGTCCGCGCCCGCGCCACGCGTATGCAGGCCAACGCTCTGTATGCGCCGCAGAAATTCCGGCGCGTCCTTCGGTTGGATGAGCCGCATCTGGAAATTCGCCCGCGTAGTTATCTGCACATAGCCGCTGGTGAGTTCCTGCGCCACGCGCGCGAGTTCGCGGAGTTGGAAGGTCGTCACCACACCGCCGGGTATCCGCAACCGCGCCATGAACGCATCCTTCACCGGCGTGAGAAAAAACAACCCGTTCCATTTGAAGCGGAAAATCTCTTCTTTATCCGGCGCGGTGTTATTGACCGCGTTCTCAACGATCTGCTCATACGCGTCAAGTGGGTGCAACTCACGCTTCATACGCTCTTCAAAGATGAGATCGTCATTCTGCGGCGGAGGTTCCACATCGGAAAACTTCTGGCCGCGCGCCGCGACACCGGCAAACACGCCCGCGAGATACTCCTTTTGTTCCGGCGTGAATCCGGCTGCCTCGATTGGCTCTGGTAAAGTCGGATTCATTTCAATACACGTCGCGCTGATAACGCTTGTCTGACTTCAGTTTCGCCACGTACGCCTTCGACTCATCCGCGCTTTTGCCACCGATAGTCTCGATGATTTTATGGAGCGCCGCATCCACATCTTTCGCCATGCGGCTGGCGTCGCCGCACACATAAAAATGCGCGCCCGCCTCGAGCCATGCCCACAATTCTCCGGCGTTCTCCAACAGGCGGTCCTGCACGTAAACCTTTTCTTTCTGGTCACGCGAGAAAGCGAGGTCCAGCCGCGTCAACAGACCGGATTCCTGCCAGGCACCGAGTTGTTCTTCGTAGAGAAAATCGGCGGCGCGCGTCTGGTCGCCGAAGAAAAGCCAGTTCTTTCCTTTCGCGCCCGTGTTTAGACGCTCTTCCAGAAACGCACGGAACGGCGCGATGCCGGTGCCCGGCCCCACCATGATCATCGCCGTGTCACCGTTCACTGGCGGTTTGAATCCATGCGACGGTTGCACAAAAACTTTCACATAGTCCGCGCCGCCCACACGGTCCGCGAGGAACGTGGAAGCCACACCTTTGCGCACACGCCCATGGCATTCATATCGGACAGCGCTTACCGTCAGATGCACTTCGGCCGGATGCGCCTTGGGCGATGACGAAATCGAATACAACCGCGGCGCGAGCTTCCGGAGCAGTGGGAGTACTTCCGTCAGCTTCGGCGGCGTGGGCAACAGGCAAAGCACATCGAGCACGTCCCGGCCAAAGATCCATTTCTTCAGGTCATCGCGGCGCTCGGGCGCGAGCAGCGGTTGCAAGTCGTTCGCGAACCCGCGTCCGCCGATGAATGCCAGCAATTCCTGCGTCGGCTTCATGATGTCATAATGCCGCGCAAGAGCTTCGCTCAATCGCAGAGTAGCTTCACCAACTTTCACTGACTCCGCCGGATCGCACTTCAAAGCCGCGATGAAATCTTCCACCAACTCCGGGCAATTCACTGGAACAACTCCGAGCGCATCACCGACCTCATAACTCAAGCCGCTGCCTTCCAGGCAGATCTCGTAATGCCGCACTTCCTTGGCCGAACCGGATTTGTTCAGCAAAACATTTTTCAGCAATCGTGCGGGAAACGGATTCGTTTTACCAAATCCCGGCGCTGTCTTGCTTTCGTCCCCGACTACTTCTGCCGGCGAATGATGTCCATTCTTCGCAACGCCATTCGTGCCAGCAGCGTTCAACTTCTCCCAAAGGCCGTCGATCCACCCGGTTGCTGCCGTTTCGTAGTCCACATCGCACTCGCCGCGGGGAGCCAGGCGTTTGGCGCCGAGCGCTTCCAGACGGGCGTCAAATTTCTTCGAGGCGCCACAGAAATCGGAATAATTTTTGTCGCCCAGGCCCAATACAGCAAAGTGGAGATTTTCCAGGCGCGGCGCAGTTTCGGCATTGATCCAACTCCAGAAATTCACCGCATTGTCCGGCGGTTCACCATCACCCCAGGTGCTGGAAATGATGATAGCCTTGCCGCCTCGCGTCAGCGCCGCTTGTTCATGGTCGTTTAGCGGTAATATTTTTGGCGCGAAGCCTCGCTTCCAGGATTCTTTGGCCACTTTTTTCGCGAGACCTTCGGCGGTGCCAGTTTGGGAGCCAAACAGAATAAGCAACGGCTCGCCTTCCTTTTGGGGAACACCATTGAGTTGTGGTATCGGCTGGCCGGGTGGCATTTGCGAGAACAGCCCCGCGAGAAAACCATTCAGCCACGCCCGTTGCTCTGGCGTGAACGGCGCCGTCTCGGGAATGAATGGAATCTGTGATGGCGCGTTCATGTTGCAATGCTTGCGATCTTCTCCAATCGCACGGCGCTGAATTTCAGTTCCGGCTCACGCGAGATGGGATCGCTGGCGTCGTTGGTCAAGGTATTCACGCAACCGCCCTCGTCGTAGGACTGCCCCCAATGGAACGGCATGAATAAAGTCCCCGGCCGGATGCCCTCGTCCAGCTTGAGCGTCGTTCTCGCCGAGCCACGGATTGATATCAGCCGGACCGCATCGCCTTCCACGAGACCAAGCGCGCTGGCATCCGTGGGATGCGCGCTGACAAACGGAGCCGGACTGATTTTGTTTAGTTTTGGAACATGGCCGGTCTTGGTGCGCGTATGCCAATGGCCGGACAACCGGCCGGTGTTCAACACCAGCGGATATTGCGGCGATACGGACTCCGCCGGCGGTATGAAATCCACCGGGTGAAATTGCGCGTGACCGCTTGCAGTCGGAAAAGCTTTGTTGCGAAAGCGGCGCGCGAAACCAGGGCTGGCGCCCGTGGGGCAAGGCCACTGCACCGCCTTGCGTTTTAGCCGCCGGTAACTGATGCCGTTCATCTGCAACGAATACACATCCGCACAACACCGTTTGTGTTCCTCAAAAATATCGCTCGCGCATGCGTAGGAGAATTGTTCCTCGTGCCCCATCAATGCCGCGAACCGTGTAGCGATCTCCCAATCCGGCCGGGCATCGCCCGGCGGCGGCACACAGGGTTGCAGCAGGCTTATGCGCCGTTCGGAATTGGTCATGGTACCCTCAACTTCTAGATTCATCGCACCGGGCAATAGCACATGGGCCATCTTCGATGTCTCCGTGGGATGATAACAATCCTGCACCACGACGAGTTCTGCGCGTTCTAGGGCGCGGCGGATGAGCGACGCGTTAGGCATGGTGGCAAGCGGGTTGGTGCCCACGACCCACAGCGCCTTCACCTTGCCGCTCTCCAGCGCTTCAAACATTTTTACGGCGTCCAGGCCGGGCTGCGGTTGGATACGTTCCTCTGGCACGCCCCAGATGCTCGCGATTTCCGCGCGATGTTGCGCATTGGTCACGTCGCGATACCCCGGCAAATGACCGCAAAGATAACCGACTTCGCGCCCACCCATGGCGTTGGGCTGGCCGGTCAATGAAAATGGGCCACTGCCCGGCCGGCCAATCTTGCCGGTGGCGAGGTGCAGATTGATGATGGCGAGATTTTTCGCGACGCCGCTGGTGCTCTGGTTAACGCCCATCGTCCACAGGCTGAGCGCCTCGGCGGATTGGCCGAACCAGAACGCCGCGCGATGGATATCCATCTCATCGATACCGCAAACCTTTGCCGCGCGCGCCGGTGTCCAGGTCTCGGCGACCGCATGCACGGCTTCCCAGTTGTCCGTGTGCGAGCGGATGAATTTTTCATTGATCCAGCCCTGCGAAATGAGCACGTGCAGAATGGCATTGAGCAGCGGGATGTCTGTGCCGGGCTTGATGGCCAGGTGCAGGTCCGCACCCTCGGCGGTGGTCGTCCGGCGCGGGTCGACGACGATGACCCGCACGCGTTTGCGCGAGGTACGGCGCTTGATGCGCTGCCAGAGGACCGGATGGCAATCGGCCATGTTCGCACCGACGATGAAGAAACATTCGGCCAGCTCGATGTCATCGTAACACGTCGGCGGCGCATCCGCGCCGAACGCCATCTTGTAGGCGCTCGCCGCGCTGGCCATGCACAGACGCGAATTGGCATCCAGGTTGTTCGTGCCGATGAATCCCTTGGCGAGTTTGTTGAAAACGTATTGCGTTTCGGTAGTGAGCTGGCCGGAGATATAGAATGCCACGGCATCCGGCCCCTGCTCACGTATGATGGCTCGGAATTTATCCGCGACATGGCCCAGCGCCGCATCGAGCGTCACGGACTCAAATGGAGCAGTCCGGTCAGCACGGATTTGCGCGGTTGTGAGACGGTCTGGCGTGACGATGATTTCCGCGATCTGCGCGCCCTTGGGACAAATGCCGCCCAGGGTGGACGGATGTGTTTTATCACCTTTGACCTCAACAATCTTGCCGTCGCGGATCTTCACGGCGAGGCCGCAGCCGACGCCGCAATAAGGGCAAATGGTTTTAACGGTTTGTTCCATCGTTTAAAAATTCACCGTGAGTTGCGTATAGACAAAATCCGCATCACGCGAACCAAAGTTGGAGTCGGACAGTGATTGCTGGATGTATTTGCCGGTGAAGAAATGGCCGTAACCCATTTCGAGTTGCGACCAGCGGGTCAGCGCCACGCCGGCAGTCACATCCAGTTCCGTGCCCACGAAAGCGTTGTAGCCGGGATTCACACCGTAACCCTTCCCGGTGCCAACATTCGAAGTGATGGTCTTGCCGCCGCGCGGCGCGCCTGCCGCGGTGTAAAAATTATCACCGCTGTCCGCGAGCCAGAAGCCATGGCCTTCAATCGAAACGGTCACGCGTGGATGCGGGTGCATCTGAAAAATGCCACGGAAGTCCTGGATGTTCTGCAACGAAATAAAATCCATGTAACCGTAGAATTTGTGGTTGGTCGGGAACAGGTTCACAAATGTGCCGTGCGTGCGGTCCTGGCTGTTGTGATCACCGGAAGCGTAGGAGTATTCCATTCCGAGGCGCGGCTTGCCCCATGCATCTTTGAACGTGTAACCGCCCTGCAGGATGGCCATGAACGCATCCTGCTGGAGCAACTTCGTGGGTGCGCCGACACGAGTATCGAGGAAATCACCGAACTGATACGCGCCTTCGAGGGTATAATCCCAATTACCCAGTTCGCCGGGCTTGGATTTCAATCGACCGCCGATGGTATAGATGTCCTGCTTGCTCGGCTGGGGAAATTGCGGGCTGGGCTCAGTGGAGGTAGCCTTGCCGGAGGCATTGCGCGCGAGGAAATAACCTTCGAGGATGGTCTTCGGGATCTTCGTGCTCGTCGCGTAAACGCCGGAGAACAGGTCGGACCCATTGTCCACGTCAAACCGGTTGTCCTCGGGAATGACCACGTGGCTGCTGAAGAAGTCAGCGGAGAACCATTCATTCTGCCAGCGCAGCTTCACGGCATCAAACGTGCGCCCGATGTTATTCCAGCCGAATGCGCCGACGAGCCGTTCTTCGCCGTAACTCAATTCCTGCCGGCCAACCTTGAGCGAGAGCGGAAATTCCTTAAGGTTTCCAACGGTGACAAAAGCCTGGTGCAGATCGATGTTGTCCGACTCCGGGCCATCGCCATGGGCGACGCGCGTGGACGGGGGGAGCGGATTGGCGAAGTACGCCAAACGTTTATCACCGTCCACCAGGCTGCTCTGGCCTTCGACGTAGGCGCTCCACCATTTGGCGGTATAACCGACATGGAAGCGAAGGCGTTCCATGAAATAGCTATTGGATTCCAACGAATTGTGAGCCCGGAAATCCATGGACTGGCTGTTGACAGGCGCAGGTGGTGAAGCGAGGCCACGACCAGGAATGCCGTAGCCTTCGTGGTCTTCGAAACGGAGACGCAGGTTACCCCCGATATCCCAAGCGGCCAGCGTGGGATCCTCTTTGCGCATATACTCGTTGAGCCAGCCAGCGAACGGCGCGGGTGACGGCGGCGGAGAGTACTGGGCATAGGCCTGGTTGATGGCGGCGAACATCAATGCCCCGGCGGACAGGAATTTTAGGTTTGGTTTCATGGATTAAATACGCGCGCCTGCCATGGTGCCCCAAGTGGTGCGCCAGCGTTTTTTGACCAACGTCAGCCCAACGAGCGCGACGATGCACAAGCCGGCGAAGATCGTAAAACCAGGGGAATAAGAACCTGTCTGGCCCTTGGCCCAGCCGAGCGAGGTGGCGATAACGAACGCGCCCAGGCCGCCCCCGGCCCCGACCAAACCAGTCATGACCCCGAGATCTTTGCCAAAACGCTGTGGCAGAAGTTGAAAGACCGAACCATTCCCTGCGCCCAGCGCGCCAAAAGCAATGACCAGTAATGTAAGCGCCGCACCCAGCCTCGTCACGTGACCCACCGCCATCAGCAACAGCCCGGCGACGAGGTAACAGCCCGAGAGCGTGCGAACGCCGCCCAGGCGATCCGCCAGCGCGCCGCCAAGCGGGCGGGCCATCACACCGACAAATGTGCACAGCGCGGCGCAATCCCCCGCCTGCACTTTGGGCAAGCCGTAAGTGGATTTGAAATAAAGGACCAGCGAAGCCGCAAATCCCGCAAACCCACCGAAGGTGATGGTGTAGAAAAAGCAAAACCAATGCGTGTCCTTGTCACGAAACAATTCCCAGTAATCCTGGAGGAGTTTTGGTTTGACCTTGAGCGGCGCTTCCTTGGAGAAAATGGCATAGATGCTGAACACCAAAACCGCGGGGATGAGTGCCAACCCGAAGACAGACTGCCAGCCATACGCATCGGCCAAACGGGGGGCGAGCAGCGAATCGATCACGACCCCGATATTGCCCGCACCGGCCAATCCTAAAACCGTTCCCTGTAATTGTGCCGGATACCAGCGGCCCGCCTGCGGCAACGCCACGGCAAAGCTCGCGCCCGCGAAGCCGAGCATGAAACCCATCAACATCACCGCCTGGTAACTGCCCAGGCCCACCAACCATGCCCACGCCAAACCAGCCATCACAATCGACTGGGCCAGCAAGCCGGTGTTTTTGGCGCCGATGCGGTCCACGAGCAAGCCCAGCGCGATGCGCAATCCCGCTCCACCCAAACTCGGCACCGCGACCATCAGGCCCGTCTGCTGATCCGTCAGGTGCAATGAGTCCTTGATGTGCGCGCTCAACGGACCCAGCACCGTCCACACCATGAAACTGAAATCGAAATAAATGAAAGCGCTGACCAGCGTAGGCCAATGGCCCGCTTTCCATAACGAAACGGTTTTTTGCGCGGGTGCCGCAGGCGCATCCGTGCCGGAAAGCGCCGAGAGGAAAATCTCAGACGGGAGTGTATTGGTCTGCGGGTCTTGATTCATAGGGTTGGATGATCGGGGTTGAATTGCGAAGTTGGACGGCTTTTTCGAAAAGGTCGGCGCGGAAAACCTGCCGGCCGAGCGCAAACGTCAGCGTGGCGGCGTCTTTGCACAAGCCGCTATCACGCAGATGCTGGAGCACCCAGCCGGCTTTCTCGCCGGAAGGCTCATTGGTATCGTTGCGATGAAAAATTGTGAAGCCCTGCATCGTCCGGCTGCGCCCGTGGCCCAAATCAAATTTGCTCTCGAAACACCCGCGCAAAACTGCGGCAGGGACGTTGACGTATTCCGGCCGGACGAGCGTGGCGACGACTTCATCGTGATTTTCCAGCGCGTCGCAAAACTCACAGGCTTCCAGCAATGCAGCCACGAGCGCGAGGTGTTCTTCCGACCGTTTCTCGGCGAATTCCCGCCTCACCATCAGGACTTTTTCCGGATGTCCGGGATCCAGTTCCGCGCTGGCCGCCACGCACCAGCCGGCGCGCGATTGCACAGCCACGGAGTTCCACGGTTCACCGACGCAAAAACCATCCAGATGGCCAGCCTTGAGATTGGATGCCATCTGCGGCGGCGGCACCACCACGATGCGGACATCGCGGTCTGGATGAATGCCCGCAACCATGAGCCAGCCGCGCAGTAAAAAGTTGTGGGACGAGAACGGAAACACCACGCCGAAGGTGTACGTCTTCTCGTGGCGGGCGCGGACAATCTCTTCGCGTAATGTGGCGCCGTCGCGCACACCACGCTTCCAGAGTTCTTCGGAAAGCGTGATGGCGTTGCCGTGCAGGTTCAACACGAGCGCCGTGAGACACTCGCAACGGACCGAGCCAAGGCCAAGCGTGGCCGCGAGCGGCATGGCAGCGGTGGCGTGCGCGGCATCCAATTCGCGATAAATAACTTTATCGCGGATGGTCGCCCAACCGAGTTCCCGGCTGAGCGCGACGCTGAGACCAAATTTTTTGAACAGGCCAAGCTCCTTCGCCATCACGAGCGGCGCGCAATCGGTGAGCGGCACGAATCCGAGGCGGATTTTCTTCGCCGGCGCGACTGGATTTGGAAATTGCAGCTTTTTGTTCACAACACGATGTTTTTTGCCAGACATGGCTGATTAAGCCGCGTATGTGCCAAAAACGGATTTTGGCGCAATGAGTGCTACGCTTAATCCACATGGGAACCATGAGTCCTAGTCATATATGAAGGCACCGCTCGACAGTCGGCAGATTCGGGCGTTCTGCGTGCTGGCCCGCACGGGCAGCTTTACGCAAACGGCACGTGAGCTGAATCTTACGCAATCGGGCGTCAGCCACTCCATGAAGGCTTTGGAACGCGAAACCGGCTGTCGTCTTTTGGACAGGCTGGGTAAAAAGGTGGTGCTGACGCAAGCGGGCGAACAACTGTTGCATCATGCGACAAAAATTTTACAGGAAATGGAAAATGCGCAGGAAGCGCTCACGCATCTCGGCAAATGGGGACGCGGGCGGTTGCGCATCGGCGCCAGCACCACGGCGTGCCAGCACATCATCCCGCCCGTGTTGCGTGAGTTCAAAGAAAGCTTTCCCGACCATGTCATCCAGCTCGAAACCGGCGACACGCCAGGATTGGCGGCGGCGTTGTTGCGCCAGCGCATCGACCTTGCGCTTTCGCTCGAAGTGGAGAAGGAGCCGCAACTGGAATTTCATCACTTGTTCACCGATGAATTGCATTTTATTGTGAGCGCGCTGCATCCATGGGCACAGGCCGGGCGGGTAGAACGGGAGGAAATTCCCAAACAAAGTTATATCCAATACAGCAAAAACAGCGTGACGTTCCATTTGATCGAGGATTATTTCCGGCGTGAACAGATGGTGCTGAACACAGTCATCGAAGTGGGCAGCATGGAAGCGACGAAGGAACTGGTGAAGCTCGGCCTGGGCGTGAGCGTGCTGGCACCGTGGGTGGCGCGGAAGGAATTGGAGGAAGGCTCGGTCATCGCGTTACCATTGGGACGGCGGAAATTGCAACGTCGCTGGGGCATCCTGCACTGGCGGGGGAAACGATTAAATCTGGCCGAACAAACCTTCGTCGGCCTCTGCGAATCGGCGGTCAAATCACTGGACAGCGTACTAGGCTAGACGCAGTTGGAATATTGGACCTTTATTGTGAACCAGGGGGTGGTTTTCCAAACCGGTCTTCCAGATCAATACTGTCCCAGGCAACACAGTCTGTGAGCAGACAGGCAGCAATTGAATCCGTAACCTTTTTTCCATCAAACGCTTTTCGAACGGAATCCAGATCAAGCACCTCGCGAAATTGGATAAACAGATCAATCCAATATTTGTCCTTGCCGCCCGGAAGAATGCGTATAACAAACATGCTGCCGCCCATCAAACGATCTACCGGCATCCATCCACTGATATCCCCGGTCTCAAATATTTGTTCAGAGGAAATCCAACTCACTGGAACACCCACCATCTTTAATAATTCCTGAAAAGGTTGCCCAGGCTTAACAAAATGAACAAGGAACTGGCGAGCGCAGAACCGTCTTCGTTCCGGCTCGTACCTGGGATCTCCTGCGATGTTCAACCAGAACGCAGCATCTCCCTTGTAAGTGCGCAGGTGCCTGGCTGCACTATAGAAGCTGTCGATGGATGTTGCCGGATCCTCTATAATTTTAAGATCTTTGCTGGTCGCATACGAACGAAAGCCAACCAGCACCAAAATCGGGAACAGAATAAAAAGCAACGGGAATAAAACGCGCTTCGATCGCAAGGAGAGCATGGGTGATTTCAAGTCCACAGTCGTTGCCGTTCCGCCAGTCCCGATGACAGCCGGTAGGTTTTCACCAGTTTGATGAGCTGTTCCATTTGCTTCCGGCAAGGCTAAAGCCTGCCGTTCCCCTGTGGCAAATTATTTCGAGTTCGATTTTTTACGCGGGCGCGGACTGGTTTTGCATGAAAGACGATCAACATCGGTTTCTGTCGCTGCTCGGTCAATTGCCCCTCCGCCTCACGGCGGAACAAGCGGGCTGGGTGCTGAACTGCCAGGCGCACGACATTCCGGCCCTGATTTCAGCGCGGCTGCTCAAGCCGCTCGGCAATCCCGCGCAGAATGGCGCAAAGTATTTTGCGACCGCCGATGTTTTGGAAACAGCCAAAGACCGTTCCTGGCTCACCAAAGTCACCAACACCATAAGCCAGCATTGGCAGCACCAAAACGCCCGCAAGAAAAACCATTCTGCGAACGGTTCGCAGAATGGTCATTCGGAACTTCGCACTTTGGCTTGAAAACCCCTTTGCCAGAATTTTAAAGCCTGCCCGTGCTCGCTTGCCCGTGGCCTGATTCGTGTGCTACGCTCCGCACCATGCCGCCCAAAAAGGCCATGTCCGATGAATCAAAGCAAAAATGGAAAGCCATATTTGCCGATTATCAGCTTACCATTAAGACATATTCCACATTGGGAGCCTTGCACACCTTGGCGCAGCATTGGGTTGAAAACGAAGTCATAATTGAGCGAGCGGCGAATGAAGAAGCAGACAAAAACGGGCCGAAATGGACACCTGATTATGAGGATAGAGATTCGATGGGGGAGTATTTTGCGGAGCGTGACTTGGCTCGCGACTTGCACGACAAAACTATGCTTCCGATGCACCGCTATTCCTGCATTGTGATGCTTTTTACCACCGTCGAAAGAGAACTAATCCGGCTGGTTGAAAATCTTGAAAAAGGAAAGTGGCAGAAAATGTCTCAAGAAGCGGGCATGAAGAACAAACCCTGTATGGCAAAGGCGGGGAAATTTGTTCAAGACTTTTGTGGTGTTAAACTTTCAGACTGCCCTCAATACGCGGCTCTGATTGATTTGCAGAAAATCCGAGATTGCATCATTCACTGTCAGGGTGAAGTGTCATTGTCCAGAGACAAAGACGTGTTGGTAAAACTCTGGCTTGGGGATAAAAAACGTCGTGGCTTTGCTGCACACCCGAATAATGACATTTTCATTTATCCTGAGTGCATTGAACAATTTCTGAAAGAAGCTTGGAGCTTTTTTGTTTGGGTTTTTGAGAAATTGAATTGGAAAATTGCCGCTCACTGGCAAGGGGACAAGCTGGAACAGTCTTTCAAAAAATTAAAAAAGTGAGTCGGCACGGCTCTCAATCAAACTCAAGGTCTGGCCGGTGAATTGTCCACCGGCCAGATTTCAACTTGCGGTTCGATCAACATGCCTTCGCCGTTTGCATTCCCGCCGCCGCTTTCGCTTCGTATTCCTCAAGGGACGGGGCAACAATGATTGCCTTCTTCGCATAGGCGCGGTGAATGGCCTTGCTGTTATGCCCAAGCGCAGCCTGGGCAAACCGTTCCGGCATTCCGACAATTTTTGCCCGCTCTGCCCATGCGTAGCGGTAGCAATGCAGCGTTACGCCGGTCACGCCCGCCTTGTGACAACGGCGGCGGAAACGGCTGGCGCGGTCGTTGGCTGTGAACGTGGACAGCTTCGGGAACAAAACGCCTGTGGTCGGTAGGTGACTCAAGACGGTTTCCAGTTTCTTGCTGATGGTGAACTGTGCCAGCGAGCCGGTTTTCATTCGGAAATAGGAAATTGTCCGGCTCTGCCAGTCAACGTCCTCGGTTTTGAAATTAACCGCGTCGCTCTGCGCCGCGCCGGTTTCCCAAAGCAATTCGAGGTAAAGTTTCCACTCGGCGTTTTTCTCCTTCGCCAAGACGCTTTGGTGTTCGTCCAGCGTGATGCCGCGCCGGTCTTTGGGTTCGTATTTCGGCCAAAGGTAAGGCGCGACAATCGGAATCGCAATCCAGCCAAGATGCACGGCGAAATTATGAAGCCGTTTCAAAAACTCGTTAATGGAAACTTGGTTTTTCTTGAACACGGCAAAGAAATCGTCGGCGGTGGTTTCCATCAATTTCTTGTTTCGCACGGCGTCAAATGACGGCGATTTGAACACGCTCTCGTAACGCTCGCGGCTGCTCTCCTTGCCTCGGCTCTGCATCTGCTCCATGACAACCTGCCAGGTGCGTTCCACAAAGGCGGGATCGCTGGCCGTGAGATAGGCGCGGGCAAGGTGCAAATTCAGCACTGGCTGCCGCTGCGCCGCGTTGCGGGCTTCTAACAGGCTCTTGGCCTCGGTTTCGTCTTTGGTGCGCAGGCTGGTCTGTTTGCCGGTCGCGCTGTCCTGCATGTAGAACATTTCGCCGCGCCGGAACAAGGTGTATTTTGTTTTCATCTGGATTATCTGTTTCGATATTCCAGTCCTGTTTCCACGGCGTTTGTGAACGCCAGTGGTGGCAAAGTTTCAGCAAGTCTTGAACAGTAGTGGCGAATTGTCTTACCATCCGCCCCATGACTGACAGTTTTGCTGACAGTGGCCGTCCATCCGGTCAAGAAACCCTGTATTTACAAGGGTTTTAACAACTCAACCACAGATGGACACAGATGAACACGGATTGGGGAATCGAATCGTTGTCGGCCGGAAAGTTATTGGCCAATTATAAGAATCGACCCATTTATAATTCCGCTTATTTACTTTTTGAACGGGTTTCGGGGTGGGTTCTTCTTTAATTCTTCCTGTTGCTTATCTACATGGGATTTCGTCTTAATAGCGCTCCACATATCTTTTAGTTTTGAAACAGCACTTTTGATTTTTCTGATACCTGACCACACAGACTTTACAGCCTTGAAGTAAACCCAAGCAGTCGGATCTGGAACGTGGAAAGCCCCCGTAACGTCAACAACGATGGTTGCCGCGCCGATTGTGCCTTTAATAATTTCCCGAATAACTTCTTTGTTAGCAACAATCATTGCAACATCTGTCACATTTGCAATTTCGCAAACCAATTCCCGCAATTCTTTCAAAGGAGTGATTACAACATTGATATTCTCAATTGTTTCTGGCGTTTCAAAGCTCGTCAAACCGCCTATCTTTTCCAAGGCTTGTTTCTTAAGTCCTTCTATTACCTTTTCAATTTGTTCCTTGGGAACACCAATTTTTTCAAGAAAACTCCTGTGTTCGTCAATATACCGAGTTAACCGATCCACTGCATGCGAAAGTAAAGTTCCATCAATTATGTTTATCAGTTTATTAAGGAGAGAATCTTTTTTCTCCAATATTTCGATTGTCTTCGATAGCGCTTCACAGATTTTTTGTAAACTGTCCTGCAGCGCCTTGCCTTGGAGATTTGGTCCATCGATTTGAGTTTCAAGATTTTGAGCCCATCCCAGAAGTTCCGTCGCAAGTTTATTGAGGGCATCTATATCCATAATTAAATGGCAGTTTGTTCCAAATCACTCTGCGCACAAGATAAAAACCAACGACTGGTTATCTTTCATTAAGAGCTTAATGACAAAATTTTCCTTGGCCTTGCTGCAATCGATAGAGTCAGTGAATCTTCCAAGTTGCCCCATCCGTGTGAATCCGTGGTTAAACAAAAAATCACGGCGACCGGATGCGGAAGAATTGCTGGGGCGTCGAGAGGTTGTTCGTGAACTTCACCGTTCCACCTCCCGATGAGTTGTTCGTGACAAGGTCCACCCATGACCACAGGTCGGTGGAGCTTTGCAATATCCAGGGCTGGTTCGCGAACGCCTGCACGGACATCGTTTGAATGCCCACGCCCGGACTGGATTGGAATCCGCTGAACAACGGCTGCGGCAGGTCCAGGAACACGGCGGTCATCGTCGCGTTGTTGGTGGGCATGATAAAGAAGGTCGTGGGTGCGGCGGCGTTGCTGATGCCGGTGCCCGTCCAGCCGGTGAAAACTTTTCCGCTGATGGGCGGGGCGGTGAGCGTGAGGACGGTGCCCGCGCCGTAATTGCCGCTGCCGGTGCCATTGCTCACTATGAGACTGTAGGCGTTCGCGGCGTTGGTGCGCCAAAGCCGCAACAGTTGTCGCAGGGCGAGCGGCGCATTCGTGGGTGGCGGCCGGCCAAGCTGGTCCACCGCATTGATGCCATGACAATTCGCGCAAGTCCGCACTTCGCCGGGCCGGAACGAGAGCCAATAACGTTCCTTCACGATGCTTTCGTTCGTGGCGCCGGTGAGTTGCCAGGTGACCGCGCGGTTCGCGGGAATAAATGTGGCCTGCGAGCCGTCTGGCATCAGTTCGGTGCCGCCCGGCGGCGCGTTGGTATGGCTGCTGGCATAATTGACGTTGGTGGTCGCGTGCATGGGCACGGGCAATATGCGACGGCCCGGCAGCGGCCCGGTGAGACCGTTGGTGTAACCGCGCAGGTAATCGGCCTGCAGATATTGAAGATGCGTAATGTCGTAGACCTTGCCGCTATTCGGGATGGAATTGCTGCCGCCGGGCACGCGCAGGTTGTAGGGCTGCTGTTTGTCCGCGGCATCGCGTGCGGTGACGTTACGACTGATGACCAGCGCGAGACTGCGTTGCGCGAGGTCGTTCTGGAAAGTAGGCAGGTCCACGCCTTCTTCCGCGAACACCTGTTGTTCGATGGCAGCAACACCCGTGACTACGGGCGTGGGAATCTGGCGCGCGCGGACTTCGACCGGTTGCAATTCCCAGAGCGTGGCGATATTCGTCACCAAAACAATGCCGTCCCAGAAGACCGACGTGCTCAGGATGCCGCCGGTCAGATATTTGTTCGTCGTCCAATACGGACTCGCGCTCGACAATGTCATCAAACGGAAATGATATTGCGATAGCGGCGCGGAAAAGCTGCCGCTGTTGGTATCCACACCCAGATTGACCGTGTTGGTGATGGACGAATATGCGGCCACCACCGTGCCATCGGACATCGGCAACGGATTACGATACACGCCGAACGGGCTGACGAGCTGGCCGTTGGCGGGAGGTATGGTGAGGTAGGTGACGGCCATGTTCGTAGGATTCATCCCCAGGCCCCCGGTCAGTGTCACAATCTGACCCGCAGCATGGGACCCGCCGAACGGCGAAATGTCATTCGGCTGCACACCCCAGTAAAGGCCGTTGGTGCGCGGGTCTTCCATGATCTGGAACATCATTCCCAGACCGTTGGTATTGCGACTGACGACACCAGACGCCACGCGTTGCGCGAGGTTGGTCAGCGAAAAAAGATTCGTATCGTTCACGAACGATTGCGTGAACGGCGCGTTCAACGAAGGAATATCCAGCTCATGCCGCCCGACATGGTTCAACACTTCCTCATTGCCGCCGGTCTGGTCCAAGGCCCACGGCAAAAACAGATTGAACTCGTTCCCGTTCACGCCCTGTTGCGCGAGATAGACCGAGTCATTGTTGCGCGGTTCCGGAAAGGTATCCACGACACTGCCAAATATTGTCTGCGCGCCCGGCGCTTCCGCACTGAAATTATACGCACCATTGGTGGCACGGCCCAGCCGGTCATCCAAGGCCATCGGGTCCTGCGAAAGATGGTCCCAGCGCGTCAGGATGAGCCGCCCGTAACTGTCGATGAACGGATTGAATGCACCGCTTGGCGTGTGTTGGATCATCTTCAGGTCGCCGGACACCGGATCGAGACTGTACGTGCCTGTGAGCGTCGGCTGGCCTTTGTATTCATCCAGCGCGGGATACAGGTACGACTGGTTGCCGTAGGCGCGGTCGCTCATGAAGATGATGCGCCCATCCGTGGCGTAGGTTGGCGTGACGTTGTTGCAATTCGAGGGTTGGTTCGCCACCGGGACGATGATGGGCGGCGTGTTGGTATCGGCGATGACCGCGTCGAGATTCGTCAGTTCATAAAGCTGCCAATAAAATGTCGTCGTATCCGTGGCATTCGTCGGCGCGCCCACCACCATGCTGAACAAAACCTTCTTGCCGCTCCAATGGATGGCGGGGTCGCGCACGTCGATACCGATGCCGTGCTGGATGCCGTTGGTGCCGAAGCCGGCTTTGCGCGTGAGATTCACCGTGGCCAGGTTCGTCGTCAGCAACATCAGGTCGCCGCCACGCGATGCGTGCGCCGTGTCCGCCCGCTGATTTCCAAAGATGGTGACCACCGAGAGAAACGTGTTTGAAACCGTTCCGTTCAACTCACGTGGAATCGGCGGCTGCGCGACGAACACGATCGGATTGGTCAGGTTGAGCGCCGGGGCGGATACCGCAAAAAAAACCAGCAATGACAACACAAAGGCGTATTTCAAGCCGGGCCTGTCGTATTCCATGGCCCAAGTCTCTCATAGTTTTAAAGAAGAAGCCACAATCCAGGCGCATCTTCCTGCGCCACTGCATGATAGAACTACGGCAAACCAAAAACACGATTCCCAAAAGCGTCGGTCCCAAGTAACTCTATAGGGCGGATAATCGTTGTTTGAGGGCAGCGAGGATGAAGTTTCCCCTGGCATTTGTTCGTTTGGAGAAAGTGCAAGTGGAGTTTTTAGCCAAAGAAATTTAACCACGGATGTATACGGATTGGGGAAAAGCGGGAGCAAGAATTTTAACGCAGAGAAGCAAAGGGACAAGCATTCGCCATTGATAACAAATCAAGTGCAAAATATATTAAAAAAGTAGTAGACCTAATAACAAGCCGTGTTTAGTTTCTTTTTGTCGGTTTTGGATTCGATTCTTTACATTACGAATGGCAATTCGGAAAACATCGTTCTGCCGCAGTGGGAAGATGGTGAATCGGAACCTCAACCCTAGGCAGCGATTTGAAAAATCGCAATGAATTCTACTGAGAAGCAAATTCAAGCCAAGCAGACAGCGGGAACGCTCTCGGCCAAACCATCCCTTGTCTACGGAAGCTTGTTGCTTGTAATCGTTGTCTCCGTAACGATAGCGTTTTTCACACCCCTGCTGATCCCTAAGTATGTGTCTCGGCTAAGCGGCCCTGGAGTGGTCGGCATGATGACTGGCGCGCTGGCCTTCGTGGTTCTTTTTTTGTTGCGCGATAAGTTTATCAGCGCCAAACATTCGAAAGAGGCCGTCAAGATGCTTGACGTTCTGCACGAGTCTGAGAAAGGTTTGCGATCATTTCGCAACCAACTGTGGGCATCAATTCTCGCATTTGTAATAAACATCGCAGCCAGCTTCGAATTTTCCCGGATGCAACAGATTCAGGACAAACCGCAATCAAATGCCATCGCCTCTTCTAGAACCGCGACATCGATTGAAACGACGCCCTCCTTATCCAGGGAAACATTCACCGTCATTCTCTACATTCCGACCAGATTTCGAGACGTGCAGATTTTCGTCGACGGTCAGCCGGCCAACGTCACTGACGCAGAATTATCGCAGATCAAGTTGCGTGTTCCTCGTAAGCCCGGGCTCACGCAGTTCAGAATGGAAAGCGATCTCTTGAAAACCCCAAAAGCATTTGGACTACTCATTGATCACGACAACTATGAATACAGCCCCTTCAAATGAAAACTAAACTACTCCTCATATTGCTCACATTGACCTCGCTCGCGAATTTGACCGCGAATGCTACGGACATCAAGCCGAGAGTCTACGTGGCTGATTTCTGCACCCGCGACCGTGCGATCACCGATCTCACGATGAAACTTACCAGCGACTTTGAGGTGGCTCTCAGCGGAACGGGTAAATACGAAATACTTGAGCGTCGGGACTTCGACCAGCTACGCGCCCAGGCGAAGAATGAAGCGGGAATTGCTGAACTCAGTGGAATGCCCGACGAACTAGTGAATGCGCTTAAGACTAAGAGCGCGGAAATGGTCATCTTTGGCGAAGTCTTTGACGACGTTGACAGTGGTCAGGTGTCGGTTACGGTCTCATTTGTCACTTTTTCCGGCGAAAAGCGAATCATTCAAAACGTCAAGATTCCCCGTGGAAAAATAAACGACAGCGACTCACGCACTTCTGCCGTGAATGATTTGGTGAAGAGAATCGTCACCTCATCGCGCAAGGTGGTCCAGACCGAGCTAAACGGCCTTCTCTTCCAAGTTGTGCGCTGCCATGCGTCTGATCGTGTAATTACCATCGATTTTCTGATCACCAATAATGAGGACGATAAAAAATTCAAAGTCGTAACCGATGGAACTTTGCTTTTTGATAATAATGGAAACCGCAATACACCGTCTGCGATCAAGCTCGCAAATGTCATCGGCTCAGGCTCGCAAATCGATCTAATCTCCGGCGTTCCCATCAAAGCGTCTTTCGAATTTCAAGGCGCGAATGCAACCGCTGAAGCTATTAGCCGATTGGATTTATACTGCTGGGAAAGCGGTCGCGATCAGTGGTTTACTGCATCGTTTCGCAATCTTCCGATTGAACGATAAATTCCCATCTGGCACAAAATCAGTCCTGTGCTTTGACACAATTTAGTTTTCAGCGGCGTCCTACATGGTGGGCTACCGTCCTTTGAGCGCATTGATAATGAAGTTACCTTTGGCGTTGCAGTAGTCGAGGGAGTCGGTGATGCCGGATTGGAGGATGGCGCGTTTCTGCGCTTCGTATTGGCGCAGGAGCGCGGGTTGGCGGCGCAGCGTGTCGCGAAACCAGACGAGTTCGCCGTGTTCCGGGGAATCCAGCACGATGACATGGGCGTGGATGCGATAGGTCCGCCCACGGTGTGCCACACTGCCCACGCGCATGGGGCGGTCTTCGGGCCAGGGTTCGCCGCCACCCTGCTTCTGGAACCCGAGTGCGTCCAGGACATCGCGCGCGCGGGCGAGCAAGCCATCCGGATAAAGCACCGCCAGGTCAATCACGCCTTTGCCGCCGCAACCGGGAACGGCAGTGCTGCCGACATGCTCCACGCGCAAGCGGAGTTCGACTTTTTGGATGGCCTCGCGAAGCAACCCGGCAACCTCCACGACCTGTGGGTCGTAGGGGTGAAATGCGGCAGGGGCGGAGATGTAAGGGAGGATGTGCATGGAAGAGGAATCGAATGAGCGAGAACCACTCTAAGGCGTCATTCAAGTCGTGCCCATGGTGTGATCATCCGAAATTCTTTTGTCCCGCATTGTGCGACGGCGGGCGAAGTTAAAAATGGCGGATACCAGACAAATAACCCCGGAGATCGCGGCCAAAATCATGCACCATCCTGTGCCAGCCGCCTGCCAGGCTGGCCTGCTATCAATATCGGACCGGATTGAGACGCTGGCCACAAAGAATGTGATGGCGAAGAACGAGGCGAGGTAGCCAGCCCATTGGGATGTCTTATTCATGCGCGAAAATGGCGTGGATACGCATGGGCAGTATTAAAGCGGGAATGGCGGAGGTGGCAAGGCGGGAAAGAATGACGAATTGCCGAATGACGAATGGTTTGAACGGATGGCGGGTGGAGAGGCAGAGGGACGCAGCCTGCCAGGACAGGCAATCCGTTAGGTCGTATTGCGAATGGAAGTGCTGCGGGCGGGGACCGCCCGCGCTCCAAAAACAGGGCTGCACAGCTTGTGCACGGACATTTGGCGTTTTTACAGGGTGAGAGAGCGATGAC
>Ga0265338_10001716_pt1 | contig 34755 bp, 22 predicted proteins | sample 42126metaG_FD_193579 | JGI IMG/M metagenome (GOLD analysis project Ga0265338, IMG submission 193579) | Rhizosphere microbial communities from Carex aquatilis grown in University of Washington, Seatle, WA, United States - 4-21-26 metaG | ecosystem: Host-associated > Plants > Roots > Rhizosphere...
CGGTCAGCGGTTTCAGGATAGCGATGCGATTGGTGAGGGTCTCGTGGACGACGCGGCCGCCGGTGTTGTAAACACCGTTGGTCACAATGACGGTGTCACCGGGGTCGGCGGCATCGAGGGCGTCCTGGATGACGTGGGCGGCAGTGTCCCAACTTGTATAGGGCGGTCCAGAATTGGGACTCGCTAAGCTAACGAAACGGGTCGCTGCAGCGATGCGAAAGGCGCATAACAGCAGAAAAAGAGTGGAAATTGAAAACCTTCTCATGTCCGACCTTGTGGTTCAGCATGAAATGTGCCTCTATAAGCGCAACTTCTGACTGTGGAAATCTCACCCGAGCGAGTCGCGCATGGCGGCGAACATGTCTTTGCCGGAGGCTGCCGGCTGGTATCCCGCCTCTCACAAGAGGCACACCATCTGCCGAGGGACGATCGCGGTGAAAATTGAGCGATGATTATTCGACGCCGACGCGATAGAAAAAAGAATTCGTGCGGATGGAGTTTGTGTCTGTGTAGCTGGTGATGCCAGCCTGGCCCAGGATGTTGCTTTGGATTGTGGAGAATGGGGAGGTGATCGCGGCGTTGCGTTGGATAAAGTAGCGCCGTCCGGCGACGCTTTGCCAGGTGATGGTCAGGGGCAAGTTGGTTTGCGCGGGAGTGAGCAGTTGCAGTGACGAGACGGAGTTGGTCGGATCGGTGCCGGCGAACCATTCCTGCCAATTGTTCAGGCCATCGCCATCGGAATCGAGGAAGTCCGCCGAGCCATCGAAAGGCAGACCGTGTTGCAGAAGCCATTGAGGGAATTGTCCGGTGGCGTCGGCTTGAAATTCGAAAGCGCCCAGGTCGACCGCTCCGCCGCGAAGGCGTGAATTGCCATCTAGATCGACATTGCCGAAGGCGGACGCATTTTGACCCGCATTGATGCAAGCGGAGGTTCCCTGCAGATGGAAATCGCCAACAAGAGCGGCGGCGAATCGCGGATCGTCGGTGAGGTTGTTCGCGCCGGTCGCCGGTAGCGGGGTGGTGCAGCAAAAGTTTAATGTGCTATTGGTGAAATTCGGATTCTGCGGATAGTGCGTGTTGGTGTTAAAATAGATGATTGAGTTATTCGCTGTGGAAGCCACGAGCGCGGGACCGATCCCGTAATTTAACGCGACGGTGCAATTGTTGAGGACGCTTCCCAATACCTGGCAGTTGACATATTGAGGCAATCCACTGATGACCGTCCCATTGCGAATGAGGGAACAATTATTCAGCGTGTTGGAGGTGGCGGCGCCGGCGCCAATGGCCTGGTTCGATATCAGCTGGCAACTGAAGAGCGTTCCGCCGTAAGCGCCGCCCGCGTCCCATGCGCTGTTGGCGATCAAAATGCAATTGAAAAGAACCGCACTGGCGTCCTCGCAATAAACGCCGCCGCCTTTGAGGTTGACATCGTTCGGACCGCTGGCGACGGCCTGGCCGTTGGTCAGGGTGAAGCCGACGAGCGCAGCTCCGTTGGTGAGATAAACGCAACGAACGACGGGGCCGCCCGCTGTGGGCATAAGCCCGAGGTTGGCCCCTTCAATTGAAGTTACGACGGGTCCATTCACGCTTTGCAGTGTGATTGGTTTGCTGACGGCTGCGCGATTGGTCAAAGCTCCGTAAATTGCCCGGCCGCCCGTTTTGTAAACACCATTGGTGACAAGGACAAAATCTCCGTTAGTGGAGGCGTCAATGGCGTCTTGAAGGTTGGTTGCGGCGTGGGCCCAGGAAGTGTAGGGGGATTGCGGGATGGTCTTGCTCAAACTGACGTAATGAATGACTCCGGGGAGTTCATAGGCGCCAATGTCCACCGTGCCACCGACGATGCGCGGGTTGCCCTCAATATCAGTGCCGCTGACGCCGGAGTTGTTTCCCGCATTGATGCAAGGAGAGAGTGGAGTCAGGTGAAAATCTCCCGCGGACAGACTGGCGAATGCGGGTGGCGCCGTAATAATAATATTCAGACCTGCCAAAAAATCGGTCGGCGTAGTGCAACAATTGTCGGCCTCGGCGCCTTCGGCATTGCTTCCCAGCGGGGCCGTATTGTAATAGATGATGCAATTGACCAAATATTCTCCGCGAACGCCTCCGCCGATGGAATCAGCGGAGTTGCCGACGATCGTGCAGTTGGTCAGATTTGCGAAATAGCCTCCGCCGCCTTCTGCCGAGGCGTGATTTTGGATCAGGAGTGAGCTGCTAAGAGACCCCAACATAACTCCGCCGCCTTTCTCCGCGGAGTTTTCTTTGAACACACACTGGCTTCCACTTGCCAGATACGCGCCGCCTCCCAATGAGGCGAAATTACCAGCCAGGGTGCAATTGATGAGTTTGCTCGAAGTGCTGCCGCCACCGTTCGTGGCCCAATTGCCGGAAATGATGCAGGAGTTTACCTGACCACTGACCACGCCACCGCCGGCCGCAGCTGCCGAGTTTGCCACAATGACGCAGTTCGAAATGACGCTGGTGGCCCGGCAACGGGCGCCGCCGCCAATTTGGTCGCCAAAGGTGCCATTAGTCCCAAGCGTTGCGCCGTTCGTCAGGGTGAATCCGATGAGAGCGGCATTGTTGGTCAGATAAACGCATCGCACCGCGCTGTAGCCGTTCGTTATGCCCGGCACTTGGTAACCTTGAATCACGGTGACGGCGGGGCCGTTGACGCTTTGAACGGTCAATGCTTTGTCAATTGCCACGCGGTTGGTCAAGGCGTCGCTGCCGACGACGCGTCCGCCGGTTTGGTAAGTGCCGTTGGTAACCAGAATGGTGTCTCCGGCAACAGCAGCGTCAATGGCGGTTTGAATGTCCGGGGCTGCGTGGGTCCAGTCGGAATACGGTGATGCGGGGTTGATGCTGTTTTGATCGACGAAATGCGTCGTCGCGGCGCAGAGACTGAAGGGAACAAGCGTGATGGCAAGTAGAATTGCTAATAAATTATCCTTGGCGAACATACAACTTAGCAAAATTTATATAAGACATCGACGGGGCTCAAGCGAATCTTTCGAATCCATTTGGCGCGGCGGCTGCGGCCCAAAGAGGTGGGTCAGCGCGGAAAATTAGCCGAGCGAGTCGCGCATGGCGGCGAACATGTCTTTGCCGGAATCGGCGGCGACGGGAGTTTTTGCTTTTTCATCGGCGTGCTCGATGAGTTCGGGCGGGAGCTCTTTCAAAAATTGGGAGGGATGGCACGGCAGCAATTGGCCGTATTTTTTCCGGCCGCCGCAATGGCTGATGGATAAGGTTTGCATCGCGCGGGTGATGGCCACGTAAAACAGGCGGCGCTCTTCGTCGAGCGTGCCTTCCACTTTTGAACGCGAATGCGGCAGCAGGCCTTCTTCGAGGCCGACCACGTAAACGTGCGGAAATTCCAGGCCTTTGCAACTGTGCATGGTGATGAGCGTGACGGCGTCGCCAGCTTCTTCCTTCTCTTCTTCGCGGTCAGAATCGAGGGTAATGTCTTCGAGAAAAGAGTGCAGGCGTTCGGAGGCGGAATCCGTCGCGGAACCGGCATTATCCATGGTCACCATCAGATCCTTCAAATTGCGAACGCGATTATCGGCGGTGTCAGGATTTTTTTCACTGCGGCGCAATTCATTGAAGTATCCGATTTCCTCGAGGAACGCTTCGGCCCAGCAGGACAGGGAGAGGGTTGAGGGGAGAGGGGAGAGGGGAGAGGGATTAATCAACGATTGGGTGCGTTCGATGAATTCGACGAAGGCTTCGATGCTCTCGCGGGTCTTGGTCAGAAAGGTGGTCGTCACCGAAGGATTTTTCATCGCGGCGAAGACGGAGCCTTTGCGTTCGTGGCTGGCGGCGAGGAAACGTTCCATGGTGACATCGCTGAGGCCGCGCGCGGGAGTGTTGGCAATGCGCAGGAGGCTGACATCGTCGTGCGGGTTCAGAAACGTTTTGAGGTAGGCGAGGAAATCGCGGATTTCGCGGCGGTCAAAGAAACTTTGGCCGCCGATGAGGTGGTAGCGTACGCCGGCGGTGCGCAGGGCGGTTTCGAGCGGGCGCGATTGCTGGTTGGTGCGAAAGAGAATCGCGTTGTCGCCCCAGGGAACGCGGCGGGCGATGCGGGCGTAATTGATTTGTTCCACCACCGTGCGCGCTTCTTCTTCGTCATCAGCGAAAGTGTACAAAAGGATTTTCGCGCCGTCGCCTTTGTCGGACCAAAGCTGTTTGCCGCGGCGGCGGAGGTTGTTTTTGATGACGGTGTTCGCCGCGCGCAGAATGGTGTTGGTGGAGCGGTAGTTCTGCTCGATTTTGATGACTTTGACTTCCGGAAAATGTTTTTCCATGTCGAGCAGGTTGGAAATCTCCGCGCCGCGCCAGCCGTAAATGCTTTGGTCATCATCGCCGACGACGCAGAGGTTGCGATGCTCCCGCGTGAGGAGGTGGATGAGCTCAAATTGGGCGGCGTTGGTGTCCTGGTATTCGTCGACCATGACGTAATGATATTTGGCGCGGCAGGCTTCGAGGGCGTCGGGGTGCTCTTTGAAAAGACGGAGCGTGAGCAAGATGAGGTCGTCGAAATCGACGGCGTTGCAGGCGTGCAAGGCGGATTCGTAGCGTTTGCGGATATGCTCGGCCATGGCGCGAACGCTTTCATCGCCAAAGGCGGCCGAGCGTTCGCCGCCGTTCTTATAGCGGCTTAAGAGGCTGAGGATGGCGCCGGGGTCGGTTTTTTCGCCTTTGGCAGAAATTTGCGCGAGGATTTTTTTAACTGCGCCGAGTTGCTCGGATTCGTCGTAAATGACGAAATTGCGCTTGTAGCCAAGTTTTTCGATGTGCTGGCGAAGGATGCGGACGCAGAGGGAGTGGAAGGTGCAGACGGTTGGGCGATCCACAGAGGGTCGAGGGTCGAGGGTCGAGGAGCGAGGGGTCGTGCGCGGCTTCGGGATGAGTTTCTTGACGCGTTCCTGCATTTCGCGGGCGGCTTTGTTCGTGAAGGTCACGCCGAGGATGTTTCCCGGGGCAATCCCGCGCTCAATCATGTGGGCAATCCGGAAGGTAATGACGCGGGTTTTGCCCGTGCCAGCGCCGGCAAGAATCAATACCGGCCCTTTCAGCGTCTCGGCGGCCAGACGTTGCTGGGGATTAAGCGAACTGAGATTCAACATCGAATGAAGTTTATGACGCAGAAAAAATTTGGGAGCAAGCGCAGAGGCGCATTGTGAAAAACTTTTTCGCCAATGGAAACTTGACGAACGAAATTTTCGCAATTATTTCCGAACTTTTCCCCGTCGACCACACGCCGCGGGCATTTTCCAGGCAGACAACCAGGCCCGGCTTTGGTATTAGCTTGGCATCGGTAATCGTCGACCAATTCAATCCGCTTCGGGCTCCCGCTGGGTGGCCTGCGGAATTTGCGCCGCTCTGGCTTTGGCGGTCTGGATGGTCTTCGGCCAGACGCGGCATCACGAGTTCGTCAATTTTGATGACGATGTCTATGTGTTTCAAAATCCGCCGGTGACCGCCGGCTTGAGCCACCCTAGTTTCGTGTGGGCATTTACGCACGTGGATCATGCCAATTATCATCCGCTGACCACCATCTCCCACATGGCGGATTATCAGTTCTTCGGTGCCCACGCGGGCGGACATCACCTCACCAACGTCTGCTTGCACGCGGCGACGGCCATCTGCCTTTTTCTGGTTCTGTTTAAAATGACCGGCGATCTGTGGTGTGCCGCTTTTGCTGCTCTCATATTCGCCTTGCATCCGTTTCGGGCCGAATCCGTGGCCTGGGTGGCCGAAAGGAAAGATGTCCTCAGCGGATTCTTCTTCGTGCTCACGCTCGGCGCCTACGCGCATTATGTTCAAAAACGATCCGCCGGGCGTTACCTGCTCGCGCTAATTTGCTATATCCTGGGACTGCTTTCAAAGCCCATGCTGGTAACGGTCCCGTTCGTGATGCTCCTGTTGGATTACTGGCCTTTGCGCCGGCTGGATCTTGGCGCTCCCGCGTTCATAAAAAGCGCTGGACGATTATTGGCTGAAAAAATTCCTTTTTTTGTTTTTTCGGTCGCCGGATGCATCGCAACCGTAAAAGCCCAAAGCGACGTCATCCATCGGGCCGAGGAATTTGGCCTGGCGCACCGGCTCGGCAATGCGATTGTCGGCTATGCACATTATCTCCAACAATATGTTTGGCCGGTAAATCTGGCGGCCTTTTATCCGCTGCCCATGGAGGGTCAGCCTCATTTTGTCATTGCCATTTCGCTGGTCCTTTTGGCGGGAGTTTCTTTCGCCGCCTGGCATTGGCGCGGCCAATATCCGTGGGCTTTGATGGGTTGGCTGTGGTATCTGGGAATGCTCGTTCCCGTCATTGGCCTGGTTCAGGTGGGGGCTCAGGCCCGGGCGGATCGTTACACCTATTTACCGCAGATCGGAATTGGTATTGTCATCGCCTGGACCATCGCCAAAGCAACCCAAGGGTGGCCGGAGCGTCGTCCGGTGTTGTGGGGCGGAGCAGGAGCGGTGCTGCTCGGTCTTGGTGTGTTGACTCATAAACAAGTCGGTTACTGGCATGATAGCGAAAGTTTGTGGTTGCATACCATCGCCTGCACGTCCGACAAAAATGCCCTCGCGGAAAGCAACCTGGGCAATCATTATTTTCAAACCGGACGGATTGATGCCGCGATTTATCATTGTCAAAAGGCGCTGGAAGTCTGGCCCGACGACGCGGGCGCCAACAATTGTCTGGGTTATATCCAGTTGCAGCGCGGCCAGATGGATGAGGCGGAAAAACATTTCCGGATCGCCCTGGAGGCGCAGCCGGATTACACGCCGGCGCGAAATAATCTCGGCCTGGCGCTGCTGCAATCCGGGCACGGCGACGACGCGATCGCGCAATTCCAAAAAGTTCTGGAAATCAACCCGGCCATTCCCGATGCCGAAAACAGTTTGGGCTATGCGCTGCTGAGAAAAGGGCAGGCCGACCAGGCGGTTGCGCATTATCGGCGAGCGCTTGAACTGAAGGCCGATTATGTGGGGGCGGCGAACAATCTCGCCTGGACGCTGGCGACGAACCCGAATGATTCCGTTCGCAACGGGACTCAGGCGGTTCAATTTGCCGAACGAGCCAACCAACTATCCCCGGGCAGCCTCGTGATAATTCGGACCCTCGCCGCGGCTTACGCCGAGGCCGGGCGGTTTCCGGAAGCCGTGGCGGCGGACTCGCAGGCATTCCAACTGGCATCGTCGCAAGGCAACGTTGCCTTCACGAAGGTTCTGCAGCGGGAATTGGAGCTTTACCGATCAGCCCAGCCCTTGCGTGAAAATCCGCCCGGGTTTTAAGATCATTTATAATCTGGCCGTGGAAGTGATTGGGTGCGGCTGAAAAGGATTATTTGTTCGACACGCGACGGTGGGGCGCGGAAAATTCGCGGCATGGACAAACGGATTTTGACGCTCGGACATTCGCCGGACCCGGACGATGCCTTCATGTTTTATGGATTGGCGAAGGATTTAGTCCCGGCGCACGGGTTTCGTTTTGAGCATATTTTGCAGGATATCCAAACGCTGAACGAGCGGGCGACGCGCGGCGAGCTGGACATTTCGGCGGTCAGTATTCACGCCTACGCTTATGTGAGCGCCAAATACGCGTTGCTGCCCAGCGGCGCGAGCATGGGCGACGGTTACGGGCCGATGCTGGTGGCGAAGAAGAAGTTTTCACGCGAGGAAGTGGCGGGGAAAAGAATCGCGGTGCCGGGCACGATGACGAGCGCATTCCTGGCGCTGCAATTGTGGCTGGGAAAACCCGCGAAAGAATTCGATTATATCGTGGTGCCGTTCGATAAGATTTTCGAAGCGGTCCGTTCCGGCTCCGCCGAGGTGGGGTTGATCATTCATGAGGGACAATTGACGTATCAAAACGAGGGGCTGGTGGTGTGCGAAGACCTGGGTGTTTGGTGGGGCGCGCAAAATGACGGTTTGCCGCTGCCGCTAGGCGGCAATGTGATCCACAAACGATTTGCGCCGGAGGTTCGCAAGCAGATTTCCGATGTCCTGACGGCGAGCATCCAATTCAGCCTGGATCATCGCGCGGAGGCGGTGCAGCACGCATTGCAGTATGCGCGGGATATGGGACGCGAATTGGCGGATAAATTCGTGGGGATGTATGTGAATCATTGGACGCTGGATTACGGCGATCGCGGTCGGGAATCGATCCGGCGCTTTCTCGGGAGTGCATTTGAACGCGGGCTGATACCGCATCGGCAGGAACTGGAGTTTGTGCGGTAAAGGGGGCACGAGGGACGGCTCGCGAGGACGCTCGCCCCACGAGTTGGTAGATGGCGCGTGCCGAGGTCCGCCGAGAGTCTGGCCTCATCGAATTGCCCACTGCGCGGCTGAATAATAATGTGTAAATAACTTTTCGATATTCCCTTTTGACTGAATCGGTTAAAGGAGTAGGGTTAAGCCCGTTCGCGGCACGATTGCCACCTCGATCCATCGCAGAACGTGCCGATGAAGAAGCTAGAGAAAAACAAAACTGACAGTCGCATTCATGGCGGAAAACTGAGTGAGCCCCCAAGAAAGCCGGTGACGGTGCTCCATGTGGACGACGATCCGAACGACACCACGTTGCTAAAAGTGGCGTGCGCCAAAGCGGATGTCGATTTCGAGGTGCAAAATCTTGGAGATTGCGCGGAGGTAATGGATTATCTGAACGGGGCCGGTAAATACGCCGACCGCGGGCGGTATCAATTTCCCGGCTTGGTATTGCTGGATTTGAAAATGCCCAAGGCGACCGGCTTGGAGATTTTGAAGTGGATCCGAAGTCACTCGATGTTGAAACATCTGCCGGTAATTGTGTTGTCCGGATCGGAGTTGCAGGAGGACATGCATCAGGCTTTTGCGGGAGGGGCGAATTCTTACCTGGTCAAACCGCCTAATTTTAGTTCGCTCGTCAGCATGGTAAAGGATATTGGGGCGCAATTGCCCAAGGGCGGGGCGAGCCGCAGTTGCGTCTAGTCCAGGTCGGGGGAATAGCTTCCCTATTCGTCGTTCTCGTCCTTCGTCCCTCGAATTTCTCACGCCACCACCGAAGGACGAGAACTAGGGCGACGACGAGGACGCAGGACGAAAAGGGCGAGCCAATAGCGGGAGTCTGGCTTTTTTTGAGAATGGAGGTAGGTTGCCTTGAGCCGCTGTATTTCCACTATTAAGAGGAGCGAGCATGGGCGATACCGCCTCACAGCAATTTTTGATGCGCCTTTCCCGCCGGGCAAGTGTCGCGGTCATTCTCGTCGGGAGCCTGGTTTTGATAGGATGGCTGTTCCATGTGCCGGTTTTGAAAAGCGGGGGCGCGACTTTGATGGCGATGAATCCCGTCACGGCGGTGCTGTTCATTGTCGCCGGCGCCGCGGTCCTGCGGGCGGGGCGTAGGGGGCGGAAAAGACCAGACAAGATGGTGTTGATTTTCGCCGTCGTAATTTTAATCGGAGGCTTGGCGAAGGTCGTCGAATGTTGTGGGGGCGTGGACTTGAACTTTGATCAGTGGCTGTTTCATAAGGGTGTCAGTGCTGCCGGCTCCTTTGGGACTGCTGAGATTGCAATGAATACGGCGTTGAGTTTCGTCTGCTGTGGAATGGCGTTGCTGTTGCTGGATGTGCAAACGTCCCGGGGATTTCGCCCGGCTCAGGTGTTCCTCGTGATCGTGGGGTTGATGGCGCTGCTGGCGCTGATTGGCTACGGTTATCGGGTGCTGCCGCTGTATAGTTTTGGATCGAGGCTTCCGATGGCGCTGAATTCGGCGATTGGTTTTGAACTGTTTGCCGTGGCCGGGATGTCGGCGCGGCCGAGTCGTGGCCTGATGATGGTCATCACGAGCGACACGACCGGGGGTTCCATGGCGCGCCGGCTGTTGCCCGCGGCGATTTTCATTCCGCTGATCCTGGGCGCATTGCTGTTCTCGGGCGAGAAGCACGGGTTATTTGCCATGGAATTGGGCATTTCTCTTTTCGCCTTCGCGAATATCGTGCTCTTCGCCGGCGTGATTTGGTGGAACGCGAAATTGCTGGTTTGGGCGGAGGAGGAGCGATTGAAAACGATGGAGAAATTGAAACGTACGACCATCGACCTGGAGCGGTCGAACACGGAGTTGCAGCAATTCGCTTATGTGGCGTCGCATGATTTGACCGAGCCGTTGAGAATGGTGGTGAGTTACCTCGAACTGCTGACGAGTCGCGCAGGCGGCAAGCTGGGCGAAGAGGAGCGGGAATTCATCGGCTACGCGGTGGACGGCGCGCGGCGGATGCAGGGGCTGATCCATGACCTGCTGGCGTACGCGCGGGTGGACACGCGCGGGCGACCGCTGGAGCCGACGGACTGCGAGCGGGTGATGGCATCGGCACTGGTGAATTTAAAGGTGGCGATCGAGGAGAGCCACACGGTGATTGAACACGAGCGGCTGCCGACGGTTCAGGGGGATACGGTTCAACTGACGCAGGTGTTTCAGAACCTGATCGGCAACGCGATTAAGTTTCACGGCGAGGCCGAGCCGAGGATAGGCATTGGCGCGAAGCGGGAGAATGGTGAATGGGTATTTCATGTGACGGACAATGGAATCGGCATTGATCCAAAAAACTTTCCGCGAATTTTTGTTCTATTTCAACGCCTGCACACGCGCCAGGAATATCCGGGGACCGGAATGGGCCTGGCGATTTGTAAAAAGATCATCGAACGTCATGGGGGAAGGATCTGGGCGGAATCGAAGCTTGGCGAAGGCGCGACGTTTTTCTTCACCATTCCAGCGAAAGATGAAACGAGCACTTAAATATTCGGTAATCGGCGGCCACGGTGGGGTGAAACGGCTCGCGAGGACGCTCGCCCCACCACCTGCCGGGGTAAGCGAAAGCGGCCTTTACCCAAGGTCGGCATGGCGGAATCAACCCCATTGCCGCTCGGGATTGGAAAGGTAATCTCCCCGGATGATCGCCGAAACACATCAGCAAAATGTGAGTGAAAATGGAATGACGTCGGGCCGACGCATTCGCGCGCTGCTGATCGAGGACGACCCCGGCGACGCCCGCCTGATCGAACTGATGCTGCGCGAGGCGGACGACCAGTCGTTCGAGGTTCGGCATGTAGAACGATTGGAGGACGGGCTGCGGGAGCTGGGCAACGGGGGAATTGACGTGGTGTTGTCGGATTTGTCGGTACCGGACAGCCACGGATTGGAGACATTCCAGCGGTTGCACGCCCGCGCGCCGCACGTGCCCATCATTGTGTTGAGCGGATTGAATGACGCGACGGTGGCGTTGAGCGCGGTGCACCAGGGAGCGCAGGATTATTTGATTAAAGGCGAGGTGGACGGGCAATTGCTGGCCCGTTCAATGCGTTATGCGATCGAGCGAAAGCGGATGTCCGAACAGTTGCATCGTTACGCCGCGGAGTTGCGCGAGAAAAATGCGCAGCTCGAGTCCGACTTCAACATGGCGCGGGAAATCCAGCAGATATTTTTGCCGGACCAATATCCGACGTTTCCGCATTCGGTGGCGCCGAAGGACAGCGCGCTGAAATTTTCCCACCGGTATATTCCCGCGCAGGCGGTCGGCGGCGATTTTTTTGATGTCTTTGCGATCACGGATTCGGCGGCGGGGGTTTTCCTTTGCGACGTGATGGGCCACGGAATGCGGGCGGCGCTGATCACGGCGATCATGCGGGGGTTGATCGAGGAACTGATGCCGCTGGCGGCGGACGCGGGCAGGTTCCTGACGGAAATCAACCGGAGCCTGCGGGCGATTCTGCGGCGCACCCGGGAGCCGTTTTTGGCCACGGCCTTTTACGCGGTGGCGGATGCGGCGGCGGGGGAGTTGCGTTTTTCGAATGCGGGGCATCCGATCCCGTTTCGGTTGCAGCGCAACGTGAACGAAGTTCACGCGCTGAAGGAATATGATTCACGCCACGGGCCGGCGCTCGGTTTGTTTGAGAAGACGGATTATCCCACGTGCCGGTGTCCGTTCGCGCCGGATGATTTTGTCTTTTTGTTCACGGACGGCATTTATGAGGTGACGAATGCCGACGGGGAGGAGTATGGCCAGGAGCGGTTGCTGCAGGCGGTCAGGAAGCGTATTCAGAAACAGCCGGAGGAGTTGTTTGGGGAATTGCTGGCGGAGGTGCAGGCGTTTTCGGGCAGCCGGGAATTTGAGGACGATGTGTGCCTGGTTGGCGTGGAAGCGGCGCGGCAACGAGCAGAGCCGTGATTAAAACACCCGAGCGTGCGGCCGCGAATATTCGGCCGGAGAAGGCAAAGGAACCGCGACTTCCGGGTCTCCGCCAATAAATTTCACGGTCACGTAGACATCGCTCAGGAGATGTTCGTGAGCGAAGTCGATCGCTCTCTGGGAGTGGAGAAAGTTGTGGGCGTCGGAGGCGTCCTTGGTCCAGGTGTCCACCGTGCGGAGGTAGTGGAGGGTTTGCCTGTCTTGAAGCAGTATCTTCATATCATTGAATGCGATATTGAGCCAGCCGTCGGATTGATTTGAGTATTCCCAATTGCCGAAATGATGCAATAATTTCATGAACCAATTTATGCGGAGGAACCGCTGCAATTCCTACGGGGCAAAGCCTACGTGATAGACCGGATGGCCCGCCGGTAAATCCCGCCATCGACTGAAGCCGCGGTATTACTGAACGTGTCCAAGTGTTCTGGAAGTGAGCCCTGCAAACAATGAATTGACCCGTTTGCCGGGGCGTCATTATCATTCACGCTGTGAAACATTCGTTTCTTATTGCCAGTTTAACGGGCCTGCTTGTGGTATCGACTGCACCACTTTTCGCGCAAGATTCGCCAAGCCCGGCAACCCCAACGGCCAATGCCCAAGTTGCGGCGCCGGCTGTGTCCAACGCTGCTCCTGCCGGAGCACGCAATGGCGGACGACGCGGCGGTCCGGACCTGGGACCGGTTCCGGAAATCCACGCTGCGATCCCGAACACGCTGCCCGGCCTGCTGGGCAAGCCCATCAAATGGAAATCAACGGGTATTCTGGTTGCGCCGCAGAACGACGCCACCCATTTTCTTTATTCGGTCAAAGATCCGACCATTTTTTATTATAACAACAAGTGGGAAATTTACGCCACCGCTTACATGGTCAGCGGCCCGGCAGCGGCCGCCTTACAGAATCCGAGCACCAACGAACCAAGCCCGGGACGGCGTCGCGGGGGTGGTGGGGCGTTCAATATGATTCACACGAGTTTTGCGGACTGGAAGGATGCTCCCAACGCCAAACTCCATTACATGGACGCCAAGCCGGGTTTTGGCGGGTACCGTTGCGCACCCGAAGTCTTCTATTTCTCCCCGCAGAAGAAGTGGTATTACACCTTCCAGACTCAGCCTCCGGTTTATTGCACCAGCGATACGCCGGACGATCCGATGTCCTGGACGGCGGCGCAGCCGTTTTTTGAGCGGGGCACGCCGATGCCTGGTTTGCCGATCGACTTCCATTTCATTGGCGACGGGCAGTACATGTATATGTTCTTTACCGGCGATGATGGAAACATCTACCGGAGCCGGACTGCTTACGCGGATTTCCCCAAGGGCTTCAGCGCGCCGGTGATCGCGGTGCACGGCACGCGCGACACGGTGTTCGAAGCCGGGTTTACTTATAAGATCAAGGGTGTGGACAAATACCTGACGTGTGTGGAAGCCATCGGGGCTACGCGTTACTACCGCGCCTACGTGTCGGACAAACTCGATGGGGAATGGTATCCGGTGGAAGGGTTCGACACGTTTGAAAAGCCGTTTGCCGGCATCAATAACATGACCTTTGAGGACGGGGCGGCGCCGTGGTCAGACCAGGTGAGCCATGGCGAGATGATCCGCGAAGTGAACGACGAACGCCAGGTTCTCGATCCGAACAACCTCATGTTCCTGTACCAGGGGATTAGCAAAGCGGATGACCACGGTGATTACGGCAGGCTGGCCTATAGGCTTGGACTTATCCGCGCGGTGAAGGGCGAATAAGATAATCTCGTGCGGCGCCTGTTCACTGCCGCTCGCGGGAATGGTATTTGTTGAGACGCGCAACGCTTATCCGGCGTTGCGCGTTTTGTTGCAAAATAACATTACGGGCTTTCAGCCCGGTAAATGTGTAATCTAACACGGCGTTACTCTCGTCAATAATTCGTTGCGCAAATTCCATGGCAAACGCATCTAAATTCCTTTGTTTTCGTTCTTCTCGCTAACACCGTGGCTTCAGCCCGGTGTCAAAAACCATCGAACGACTCTTCAGCGGTTTCAACCGCCTTCTGACCGCCGGTTAAAAGCCGTTTGAAACGGCTGAAAGTGCGAGCCCTTTCCCACAACACCGGGCTGAAGCCACGGTGTTAATGAAATTTAGATGCGTTCGCCCTGGTGCAAATTCTGGTCCCGCTGGAAAGCGCCGTGCATAGAAAAATCCGGCAAAGTCAGAGCGGACTCACGTCGGCTGCCACGGGTTGACGGCTGTTAAGAAGGTCGCGGGGTATTATTTTTTGCGATTTTGTCGGACGACAGACTATGGATGGCTTTTTCGAACATTGACGGGACGATTGGCCCGCGGCCGCGGACGGATTCCTCTTCGTAAAAGCGCGCTTGCGCCGCCAAAATGCTCGCGCGACCGAGGTAGCCGATGGCGCGACCGGGATCTTGACGATCCACGACCGGGAGCCGTCCGATATCGTGCTTTAGCATCCGGGCCGCTGCGTCGTGCAGGGATTCGTCTTCGTAGGCGACGACCAAATTCGTTTGGCCCGCTTCCAGGACCGTCATGGGGACAGCGAGGCTTTCGCGCAGGACGCGCAAGATGTCCCCGCGCGTGATGATACCGGCGAGGTTGTTTTCCTGGTCGACGATGAGCGTGGCCTGGCGGCGGGACAACACGGTGTCGCCGCGCGCGATGAGGTTGGAAAGTTCAATCACTTTCATTTCGGCGGGGACCGAGGGCACATCCTTTTCCATGACATCACCGACGCGGGTCAGTTCCAACAAATCCACGCTGTATTCGCGGGCAATATGACGGCCGCGGCGAGCGAGTTTTTCGGTGAGGATGGAACGTCGGAGCCACAGGACGGTCACCGCCATGGAGGCAACCGAACCGACCAACAACGCGGGCAGGGCGTTTAGATCGTGCGACAATTCGAGCACGAAGATCATACCCGTGAGTGGCGCCTGCATGGTGCCGCCCATCATAGCGGCCATGCCGATCATGGCCCACAGACCCGGATCGCCAACGGGCAGCCAATGGCCGAGGAGTGCGCCGAGAGCGCCGCCGATAATCAGCAAAGGCGCGAGCACGCCGCCGGATGTTCCCGAGCCGAGGGCGACCGACCAGACCAACGTTTTGGCAATCAGCAATCCAATTAGAGCCGTGCCCAGGAGTTCGCCACGCATCAATTGATGGATGGTGCCGTAACCGACGCCGAGCACGCGCGGGTCGATGATGCCGCCGATACCGACGAACACCGCGCCAATGGCCGGCCACCACATCCAGTGAATGGGCAGGCGCTTAAACAGATCTTCGAACGAGTAAACGAGGGTGGTTGCCAAACCGGAAGCGATGCCGGTAAGGATGCCGACGACGAACGCTGCTCCGAGGGCTTCGATTCCCAGGGTGGCATGGGGGACAACCGGGAAAATTGGGCCGGGACCGAGCAGGGGAACGCGCATCATTGCGGCCACAATGGAAGCAACGGCCACCGGCACAAAACTGCGCGGCTTCCATTCGAACAACAGCAACTCGATGCCGAGCAGCACGGCGGCGACCGGCGCGGCGAAGACGGCCGACATGCCTCCGGCGGCGCCGGCGACCAGGAGGGTTTTACGTTCCGCCGCCGTGAGATGAAATAATTGGGCGAAGAGCGAGCCGAAGGCGCCACCGGTCATGATAATGGGGCCCTCCGCGCCGAACGGCCCGCCGGTGCCGATGGAAATGGCGGAGGAAATCGGCTTGAGCACGGCCACCTTCGGCTCCATTAAACTGCGCCCGAGCAGAATCGCTTCCAGCGCTTCGGGAATTCCGTGGCCGCGAATTTTCTCGGAGCCGTAACGGGCCATCAAGCCGATGATCAGGGCGCCGATGACGGTCACGGCAATCACCCAATAGCCGAGGTGGCTTTCCTGTGGCGTGACCGGCGCGGACGAAAATCGAAAGAAGAACGAGAAATTCGTAATGATGGCGATCAGCCAGATCAGCACTTTGGCAACCACCGCGCTGAGGGCCCCGATGGGGATGGCCAGGATCGAGAGCAGGATGACGCGCCGGTTTGTGCGAAAATCCCTGAGACTATCCGTTCCGTTTTTATGGTTCATATTTAACAAATTGTCCGGGCCGAAACGCGGCTGTCGGGGAAAACATCCGTTTGATACATATATCGTATTGCGATATATATCAACTGAATTCTGCTGAGAGGCTGCGTTGGGGGGCGAGATTCCTGGCGAACCTGCGTAGGCGCAATCGCGCGACACGGCTCGCGAGGACGCTCGCCCCACCAGGGTAAGCGAGAGTAGCCGGCCACCTGAATTCTGGCCGTGTCCTAATTTGGAGTTCGCGGGCCTGACCGCGCTTTGTAACTGGCAGACATGTCTGCCAGTCGGAAAGCGGCGACATGTCGCCGCACTCCAAATTAGGACACGACCTGAATTCTTGATGGCTTGTCAGACGGGATGCGGATGCGATACTGAACACCTTGAAAGTCAGCAAAGCGGAATATGAAACGTTGGCGGACCTGCGCTATTCGCTGCGGCAATTTTTGCATTTCAGCGAGGAAGCGGCGCAGGGCGCGGGGGTGACACCGCAGCAGCATCAGGCGTTGCTGGCCATCAAAGGTTTCCCGGAGAGCCGCAGTATTACCGTGGGCGAACTGGCGGAACGTTTGCAGATTCGCCACCACAGTGCAGTTGGGTTGGTGGACCGCCTGGTATTAAAAAGGTTGGTGGCGCGAAAGCAACACGCGACGGATCGCCGGCAGGTTGATCTTGCCCTGACGGAGCTGGGGGACAGCACACTCGAGAAACTATCCGCCGCGCACAAGGAACAACTTCGACGGATCGGTCCGCATATCGAATCGTTGCTCAAACGATTGCGTGGTTAGAAGCGGCAGGAAATTACTCCCGGAGAGGGTTCGGCCTTTCAGGCCTCAAGCGTTATGGGTATCTGAGTCCTGGGCCTTCGCTCGCGTCGCTCGCTTTAGCCCAGGCTGTAACATGGCGGGCTTTCAGCCCTGGGATTATAGAAACAATTGCCGAGCACTGCGACGGCGTTGCGTCATCGAGAGAATGTTTCATCCATTCCCGTTGTTCGCGTAGTCGTCCTCGAATCACGAGGGCGAGGACGACGACGAGGACGAGGGCGAGGGCGAGGGCGGGGACGACGAGGAAGGTCAGCCGTTCACAGCGGGATGAACGAAGGAGCTGGCGGCGGAATCGCACAGGCCGATGAAGGTTTCTTCGGCGAGGTTCAGACGTTTTCCGCGCCAGTGAAGGATTCCCCAGCGCCGTTCGAGTTTGCGGCGGCCAAGGGATAAGGGGACCAGTGCGCCTTCTTCAATTTCCCGGCGCGCAATCCACGGCGCGAGGATGCTGACGCCGAGGCCGAGCTTTACGAGTTCCTTGATGGCTTCCATGCTGCCGAGTTCGATGATGGTGTTCAGCACCATGTCTTCCCGGCGGAAATATTCTTCAACGATGCGGAAGGTAATGCTTTGCTTGTTGTAGAGGATGTAATTCTGCCGCGGGATTTCACTGCGCTCGGCGCGACCGGCCTTGGCCCACGGGTGCAATCCAGCGACGATGAAATGCAATTCGTCGGTGAACAAGGGGTGAAACTCCAATTGCGGTTCCTTGTCGGGCTCGACGGCGATTGCCAAATCGATGCGATGGCGCAAGAGCGAGGAAACGAGCGCGGAGGTGTCGCCGGGTTCGATCGCAATGGCGTGATCGGGAAAACTTTCCTTGAATTCGCGCAGGACCGGTGGAATGAGGTGCTGGCAGGCGGTGGTGCTGGCGCCGATGCGCAATCGTCCGCGGCCCCATTTGCCAAGATGCGCGAGCGACTCGCGGGCGTTTTCCATCTCGGCCAGGATTCTGGTCGCATGAAGCAGAAGTTGTTCGCCGGCCTGGGTGAGCACGACCTTTTTGCCCAACCTGTCCAAAAGGCGACATCCGATATCGCGCTCCAAGGCCTTAATGGAATGGCTGATGCCCGATTGGGTGATGTGCAGCTCGCGAGCGGTTTGCGTGAAGCTGCCCGTGCGTGCGAGCACGCAGAACGCGCGAACCTGCCGACTATCGAGCGGGGTTTTCATGTATGAATGCGATTCATCATCTCTATTTGAATTTAGCAAAGCATTCATTGCGCCAAAAGGAGCGAATGGCACGTGCGCGGCTTAAGGAAGATCGGCGGGCAAAACCGCCGTATGTTGACCAAAAAGATTCAAACTGCGAATGCGAGTGTGCCGGGTCCGGCGCTGCGACTGGGTTTTGTCCCGCTGACGGATTGCGCGCCGCTGGTGATGGCACACGAGTTGGGCTTGTTCCGCAAATATGGATTGCGCGTGGCACTTAATCGCGAATTGGGCTGGGCCACGATTCGCGACAAGGTCATCCACGGCGAACTCGACGCCGCGCACGCGATTGCCAGCATGCCGGTCGCGGCCACACTGGGGTTGGGGTCGATTGTTTGCGACTGCGTCAGCGCGCTGGTCATGAATTTGCACGGCAACGCCATCACGCTTTCCAGTGAACTTTGGCGTCGCGGCATTCGCGACGGCAATGCGTTGCGCGAGGAAATTCGCGGCGCGCGCGGCAAAAAAGTTTTCACCTTTGGCGCGGTTTATCCTTTCTCGTCGCATTATTATTTGCTGCGCAATTGGCTTGCGTCGTTCGATATCGATCCGGATAAGGACGTGCGGATCGTCATCGTTCCGCCGCCGCAAATGGTGGCGAATCTCAAGGCGGGGAATCTCGACGGGTTTTGCGTCGGCGAACCGTGGAACTCGGTGGCCGTGCAGGGGCGCTCGGGTTGGTGCATCGCCGTCAGCTCGGAACTGGAGCCGAACCATCCGGAAAAAGTCTTGATGGTGCGCCGCGACTTTGCCGAGAAGCGCGAGGAGGAGCATATCGCACTGGTGGCGGCGTTGCTGGACGCCTGCGAGTATTCCCAGGCGACCGAAAATCGCGAGCGAGTCATCGCCACGCTGGCGCGCCCGGAATACGTGGGCGTGTCTGAATCTGCGCTGCGGGCGGGCGTGAGCGGTAGATTTGATTTCGGGCACGGCGGGGGTCTGCGAACGATTCCCGATTTCAATATTTTTTACGGGCACAACGCCAATGAGCCTTCCGGCGAAAAAGTGGCGTGGGTGCTCCAGCACATGCGGGACAGCGGCCTTTGCGGGGAGACTTCAGCGCTGAATTTCGCGCTCGGTCGGCGCGTGTTCCGCCCGGATATTTTTGAAAAGGCAATCCGCCTTCGCAGTTCCATCCACCGAACTCATGAAAACCAAACTCAATCCGAACACAAATCCGAACTTGTCTGAACTGAGCCGCCGCCAATTCCTCCGGAAGACGGTGAAAGGAGCGGCGCTGGGCGCGCTCTTGGCCGGTTTGCCGAAGGGCTGGGTGGGCACAGCTTACGCGAGCGATGCGCCGGAAACGTCCGCGCTGAATTTTGGAATGATCGCGCTGACGGATTGTTCGCCGATTGTCATCGCGCATGAAAAGGGTTTGTTCAAGAAATACGGGATCGCCTCGACCGTAACCAAGGGCGCGAACTGGGCGGCGATTCGCGATAACCTGAGCAGCGGCACGATCCAGGCGACGCACATGCTCGTCGGGATGCCGCTGGCCTCGACGATGGGCCTACTCGGCTCGCCGAAGAAGCCGATGATCATTCCATGGCTGATGAACCGGAACGGCCAGGCGATTTCGTTGAAGACGGAATGGAAAGGGAAAGTTGGCGCCGATCCGAAAGCCTTGCTGCCCTTTGTGAAACAGGCGCAGGGGTTGGGCGAGCCGCTGACCTTTGCCATGACATTTCCGCCGGGCACGCACGCGATGTGGATGCGCTATTATCTCGCCGCCGGCGGGGTGAATCCGGACAAGGACATCAGCCTGATCGTGGTTCCGCCCGCGCAGATGATTTCGAACATGAAGATCGGCAAGATGGACGGGTTCTGCGTCGGCGAACCTTGGGGGGCGCGGGCGATTGCGGACGGGATTGGTTATACTTCGGTGACGACGCAGGACATTTGGAAGGATCATCCGGAGAAAGTCTGCGCGTTTCTCGCCGAATTCGCGGACAAGAATCCGAAGACGGTCAAGGCCGTGCTCAAGGCGTTGCACGAGGCGAGCGTGTGGCTCGACGACATGAATAATCGTCCCGAGCAATGCGAGATTGTTTCGCGCGCGACTTACATCAATTGCGACGCGAAGACGATTCTCGGCCGCTTGCAGGGGCATTACGATTACGGCGATGGCCGGAAGAAGGAGGATGAATATTACATGCACTTCAGCAAGCGGAACTGCAATTACCCGCAGCCGAAGTACGCCAAATGGTTTCTCACGCAATACCGCCGCTGGGGCATGGTCACGGGCGCGCCGGATTACGAAGGCATCGCAAAGAAAGTCATGCGGACGGACATCTACTCGGAGGCGATGAAGGAGATCGGGTACGAACACGGCGGTGAAAACAACGACGCCGAAACGTTGTTCGATAACGCGACCTTTGATCCCAAGGGGGATCTTGAGGCTTACGCAAAAAGTTTTGCGGTGAAAAATCTGAAGGGATGATGATGAAGTTCAAAAAATTCAAACTCGATTGGCTGATTCTTCCGCTCATAGGTTTGGCTGCGATTCTCGCGCTCTGGCAGGTCTCATCGGCAACCTGGGCAAAGGATTTGCCGACGCCCTTGAAAACATGGGTGAGCAGCAAGCCATATCTCGCGGAACCGTTCGCCAAACGCGGTGAAATGGACCAGGGCGTCCTGCGTTTCACCTGGTATTCGCTCCTGCTGGTCGCGAAGGGTTACACGCTGGCGCTCATCATTGGCACGCCGATTGGTTTTTTACTTGGGCTTTCCAAGATGTTTACCAAGGCATTTGATCCCATCATTCAAGTGCTGCGCCCGGTATCACCCCTGGCCTGGTTTCCTCTCGGACTGATGCTTTTCGTGGGTGCGGGCAAACAGGCGTCTGAACTGGGCGCGCTATTCACCATCGCCATTTGTTCCATGTGGCCCACGGTTTTGAACACGGCGGTCGGTGTGCGTGCCATTCCCCAGGATTATCTGAATGTTGCCAAAGTGTTGAAACTTTCCCGTGCCAAGACTCTCTTCAAAGTGATTATTCCGGCATCACTGCCTTATATGTTCACCGGGTTCCGGTTGAGCCTGGGCATCGCCTGGCTCGTGATCGTGGCGGTAGAAATGCTGATTGGTCGTCCGGGCATTGGTGGATTTCTGTGGCAGGAGTATAACTCGGCCATCTACGAACACATCATTCTGTGCATTGTCACCATTGGCGTCGTAGGCTTCATCCTCGACCGGTTGATGAGCCTGGTAGAAAAACGCTTTAAGACTATCTGAGCTGTGCCGTACCTCGAACTTAAAAATGTCGCGAAAGGCTTTGGCGCGAAGGGTTCGCGCATGGAAGTATTGCGCGAGATCAACCTCACGGTGGAAAAAGGCGAGTTTGTGGCGATTGTCGGCTTTTCCGGCGCGGGCAAAACGACGCTCATGTCGTTGATCAGCGGGTTGATCAAACCTGATTCCGGCTTGCTTACGCTGAACGGGCTCGAAATTTCCGAGCCCGGTCCGGATCGCGGGATTGTGTTCCAAAATTACTCGCTGCTGCCGTGGTTGTCGGTGTTTGAAAATATTTTTCTCGCGGTTGAGCAATGTTTTCGTAATTGGACGACGGCAAAAAAAATTGAGCACACGGAAAAGTTTATCGCGATGGTGAATTTGACGCCGGCGCGCAATAAGAAGCCGCACGAACTTTCCGGCGGGATGCGTCAGCGGGTCAGCGTGGCGCGCGCGCTGGCGATGGATCCGCAGATTCTGTTACTGGATGAACCGCTGAGCGCGCTGGACGCGCTTACCCGCTCGTCGCTGCAGGATGAGATTTCCCGCATCTGGCAGGAAAATCAAAAAACAGTGGTGATGATCACGAACGATCCGGATGAGGGGATTTATCTCGCCGACCGGATCATTCCGCTCAGCGCCGGTCCGGGCGCGACGCTGGGGCCGTCGATCACGGTGGACTTGCCTCGTCCGCGCGATCGCAAGGCGCTTAATCACGAGCCGCGTTTCAAGGAAGTTCGGCGCCAGGTGATTGAGTTTCTGCTGAATTCCAAAGGTGAACGCCACGCGGCCATCACGAAAAAGCTGATTTTGCCGGACATCGAACCGGAAGATTTAAATTTGCCGCGCCAGGTACGGAGCGGTCGCGCGCCCGTTCGTCGCGGTGAGATTCGGCAAGAGACGGTTGAAATTCCATGACAAATTCTGGTCGCACACGAAAAACGCGAAGGGCGCAAAGGGTTTTTGGGGTCTGGGTTTCGCTGCGTTCCGGGCCGGAGCCCCGCGGGCGTCATTTTGGGGAGCGCAGCCGCCCCGGTTGTAGTTCGGTGCGCCTTTGCATGAACCTGGGAACATCCAACATCGAACATCCAACATCCAACATTCAATGAATTTTCCTGGTACGCTGAATGCCGCCTCACCCATGCCGTCTTCTCCTTTTGGGGAGGAGAGGGAGACGGAATCCAAGCCATCAGCGCCCGAGGCGGGCGCGCTCCCCATTTAGCGCCCTTTGCGTGAGATCAATGGTATGAGCGATTACTGCGAACTTTCAAATTTGACGAAAATCTTTCCGACCGCGAATGGTGCGGCGGTGATCGTGAAGGATTTCGATCTGCGCATCCGGAAGGGCGAGTTCGTGGCGCTCATCGGGCATTCTGGCTGTGGCAAGAGCACCGTGCTTTCGATGCTGGCCGGGTTGAGCGAGGTCAGCGGCGGCGGAATCATTCTCGCGGGAAAGGAATTGGTGGGGCCGGGGCCGGATCGCGGAATTGTATTTCAATCGCCTTGTTTGCTGCCGTGGATGACCGCGTTCGAAAACGTGATGCTGGGAGTGGAGCAGGTTTTCTATACCGCCACTAAAGAAGAGCGTCGCGAGATCGTCGAATATTACTTATCGATAGTGGGCCTTGCCGAGGCGATGCACAAGCGGCCCGCGGAACTTTCGCAAGGCATGAGGCAGCGCGTCGGCATCGCGCGCGCGTTCGCGTTGAAACCGAAAATGCTTTTGCTCGATGAACCGTTCGGGATGCTGGACTCGCTCACGCGGCTGGAATTGCAGCAGGTGTTGCTGGACGTCTGGAACCGCAGCCATATCACGGCGCTGATGGTCACGCACGACGTGGACGAAGCGATTTTCCTGGCGGACCGGGTGGTGATGATGACCAACGGCCCGGCGGCGGAGGTGGGCGATATTTTGCCGATTCATTTTCCGCGCCCACGCAATCGCGCCGCGCTGCTGGAAGATCCAGAATATTACCGATTGCGCGAGCATCTGATGACATTCCTGGAAGAACGCGCGAGCAAGAAAACGAAAATGGACTCGGCGCCCGTGCCCGGCGCGCCCGCTAATCCGCCGCCGGGCGGCTGTAATTTGGTTGATCCGTGGAACAACGAACAACCAGCGTCCAATGCCGAACATTCAATGAATTCCGCCGGTACCCTGAATGCCTCCTCACCCCAACCCTCTCCTCCTTTTGGGGAGGAGAGGGAGCCCGAGATTCGCGGGTCAAGGGTTCAAGGTGCGCAATCGACTTCGGGGAATTCTCTCCCCGTTCCTGATCTCAGAAATCCAATCAAACCCGAAACCGAAACTATCCACGCATGAAAAAAACGAGCTATCGCGTTACCCGATCCTTGGTACTTGGTGCTTTTGCCGCGGGCATCGCCGGTGTTGCCCACGCCCAATACGCGCCACCGCCACCGCCCGCGCCATTTCCGGGTTTTCTAAATGAATACCTGCGCAAAAGCGATCCCTACATGAACCAGTGGGATTTCGGCGGGAACGCGCGCCTTCGCACCGAGGTGAAGGAAGGTTTTGGCGTGCAAGGCGTGACGGGGCCGGTTCCTTCGCTGGATTTCCGCGATCACCCGGCGAACACGAGCGATGAATATTTCATGGAACGCATCCGGTTTCATGCCGGTTACACTTCAAAATGGTGGAGCGCCTACGCGGAAGGCCGGAGCAGTCTGGTGCAAAGTGATGAGCGTTTTGCTTACGCGAACAACCCGCTGGTTCCCGGCACTTTCAAAACGAAAGGGGATGGTCCGGAGGCCGACGTATTGGATCTGCATCAGGCGTATGTCACCATCGGCAATCACAAGGAATTTCCGCTCTCAGTGAAAGTCGGGCGCCAGGAAATGATCTACGGCGAGGAGCGGCTGATCGGCGCGTTCGGCTGGAACAACATTGGCCGCGTGTTCGACGCCGTAAAAGTGCGCTGGCAAAACGAATGGTTTGGCGCGGACTTTTTCGCCAGTCGCCCGGTGATTCCGGAAGATGGCCGGTTCAATGTGTCAAACGATTACGATTTGTTCTCCGGGATGTATGCCACCAGCACAAAAATTCCGAAGCACCTGCTCGACGTTTATTTCCTGGCGCGCAACAGCTCGCAAGAAGCCGTTAACGCCGAACCGCGGCCCCAATTTCCCCAGCCCAGCGCGCGCGATATTTACACGATCGGCGGCCGGTTCAAATCGATGCCCGGCCAGGTCGGGAATTGGGATTATTCTATTGAAGGCGCGTATCAATTTGGCGATTACCGGGATCGCCGGTTGGGCGCGACCTCGCCGTATCTCACGCAGGATGCGTTCATGGCGGTGCTGCAGGGCGGCTATACGTTTGCGGATGCCTGGGCCACGCCGCGTCTCGGCGCGGAATATTCCTACTCCTCCGGCGACAGCAACGCTCATGACGGGACCCACGGAACGTTCGATAATCTTTTCCCCACCAATCACAAATTTTACGGTTACATGGATTTTCTTTCGCTGCAAAATATCCAGGACGTTCGCGGCATCTTCCAACTCAAACCGACTTCGCGCGTGAGTGTGGCCGTCGAAGGTCACGGATTCTGGCTCGCGGACACGCACGATAGTTTTTATACCGCCGCCGGCACGGCGCGCGGCACTGGACTCACCAGCGGTGCGGGCAGCAATTACGGCATCAATCCGAACTACAGCGCATTCGTCGGCACCGAAGTCGATATCATTGCCGGCGTGGCGGTCACACGATTTGCGCAACTGGAAGTTGGTTACGGTCATTTCTTCATTGGCGATTATGTGAAGCAATCCCTCGCGGTGGTTGGCACACGCGATGCCGATTACGTCTATACGCAAGCCACGATCAACTTCTGAGTCGCGAAAAACGGTAGGTGGGCTGGCGTCCGTGCTCCTCGTCCCTCGAAATCGAAAAAATCGAGGACGAGGACGAGAGGGAGGTCGAGGACGCTCGCCCCACCACGACACGATTGGTTGAGTCCACATAACTTTTTGCGCAGTCTGTCAAAAAGGGAACACCCCATAGGCCGTCCTAACTCCTTTATAACTGGCATGATGCTCCGTCGCATGGTCGGCGGCGTTCCGGCGAGTTCCCGATGTGGCTGCGTGCAGAATGCCTGAATGTGCCCGTTACCCCGGGGGTCCCTTTCACCTATGAATTCAAGTCATGGTTTATATGTAAATTTAGAGAACCATTCATCGCGTCAAACAGGGCGCATGGCACGTCTGCGGCTTAAAGACTACCGGCAACTAAAACTGCCGCGTTTTGACCATAAATCTTAAAAATATAAATGTGGATGCGCCGAGGCCGGTGTCGGCTGCGACCGCCTCGATTACCGAGGGTAACCGTTCCTTTTTGCAACTGGGACATCTGCCGACGCTCTTTGGCGCCTTCCTGTGCTTTTGTGTCTGCTCGATGTGCTGGCTGCTGCTCGGCGGCCTCGGGAGTCACATTGCCCTGGAACTCAAATTGTCGCCGGGACAAACGGGGTTGTTGACGGCTTTACCCCTGCTTGGTGGCGCGGTGCTCCGGCTTCCGTTCGGCTGGCTGTCGGATGCCATTGGCGCGAAGCGGACGGGATTGATCATCATCAGCCTGACGGCGGTGCCGGTGTTGATGGGTTGGCTGTGGGCGAATTCTTTTGTGAGCCTGTTAATCGTGGGATTCCTTTTGGGGATCGCGGGAGCCAGTTTCGTGGTGGCTCTGCCCATGGCCAGCCGCTGGTATCCTGCGCGATTCCAGGGATTGGCCATGGGGCTGGCGGGCCTGGGATTGACGGGAACGTATATCTCGACGCTGGTGGGCCCGCGTCTCGCCGAACGGGTCGGCTGGCACAACGTTTTCGGACTCGCGATGATCCCGCTCGCGGTGGTTGCGGTGGTGTTTGTCGTGTTCACCAAAGACGCGCCGGTGACGGTGCAAAAGAAGACGCTCGCTGACTTTTTCGAAGTGCTGCGTGAACGTGACATGATTCTATTCAGCCTGTTTTATGGCGTGACGTTTGGGGGGTTCGTGGGTTTCGCGAGTTTTCTTTCGATTCTGCTCGGGGATCAGTACGGCCTGACCAAGGTGCGCGCGGGGGAATTGGCCGCGATGGGTGTAATGGCTGGCAGTTTACTGCGTCCGATCGGCGGCTTGCTCGCGGATCGCCTCGGCGGGATTCGCATGCTGAATATTCTCTTTGGCGTGGTCGCATTGCTGGCGATGGGCGTGGCGCAATTGCCCGCTCTGCCGATCGCGGTCGGGCTGTTCGTGGCCGCGATGGCCTGTCTCGGACTGGGCAACGGCTCGGTGTTCCAACTCATGCCGCATCGTTATGGCCCGCGCGTCGGCGTGGCGACGGGAATCCTGGGAGCGGCGGGGAGCCTGGGCGGTTTTTTTCTGCCGACAGTGCTGGGCTGGACGAGACAGGTTTCCGGCAGTTATGCCAGCGGACTCGCGGTGCTGGCGGGTCTGGCGGTCATCGCGCTCGTCGTTCTTTCAATGGCGCAAAGCGAATGGGTCGGCGTTTGGATCGGCAAACATGGTCGCGTGAAACAAATCAACGCCGCTTAGCCACACATGACTGATTTGATTCCAAAGCCGCGCATTCCGGATGAACTTGACGGGGCGACGCCGCGCACGTTAATCGACGATTTGCTCGCCGAGCAACAGGAATTGACCGCGGTTGAAAAATTTTCGCGCGCGCACGATACCCACGCCGCTCGCCGGGGGCTTTACCGCGACCTGCTACCCGTTTCTCCGCCCGCGACCGGCGAGCAATATGCCTTTGAGGTGAACCTCGACCAGTGCAGCGGTTGCAAGGCGTGTGTCAGCGCGTGTCATTCGTTAAACGGCCTCGACGACCATGAAACCTGGCGCAGCGTGGGTTTATTGATGGACCTTCCGGACGCGCGCGATGCCCGGCGCAGGGTGCAGCAAGGATTTCAGCAGCACATCACGACGGCGTGCCATCATTGCGTTGACCCCGGCTGTCTCAACGGCTGCCCGGTCCTGGCTTACGATAAAGACCCGCTTACCGGCATCGTGCGCCATCTCGATGACCAGTGCATCGGCTGCCAATATTGCGTGATGATGTGCCCATACGAGGTGCCGCAATATTCGAAGGCGCGCGGCATCGTGCGCAAGTGCGACATGTGCCACTCGCGGTTGTCTGCTGGGGAAGCGCCCGCCTGCGTGCAGGCTTGCCCGACGAGCGCCATTAAAATTACGGTCGTCGACCAGGCCCGGGTGCGCGCCAAATATCGCCAGCTTTCAACGTTCAATTTCCAGCCGACGTCGATTGCGTCCGTCAAGAATAGTTTTCTGGCCACTTCGCCCAATCCGGCCATTACACTGCCGACGACCCGGTTCGTGACTCAGCGCACCTTTCCCGAGAACCTTTTCGCGGGCGATCAACTGGCGGTGCGCCGGTCGGATGCCCACCTGCCGCTGGCGATTTTGCTGGTTCTTTCGCAGTTCGCCATTGGCGCGAGCATTGCCGCCCTGGTTGTAAAACCCGCTACACCGCTCCTGTTGATTGCGCTGGGCGCCGGCCTGGTGGCGCTGGCGGCGGGCTCGCTTCATCTCGGCCAACCGCTGAAAGCCTGGCGCTCGTTTCTCGGCTGGCGCAATTCATGGTTTAGTCGGGAAGTGATTGCACTGAGCGCCTTCGTATTCCTGATCGTGGTGGCGAACGGCGCGACCTGGTTTCCGCCGATGCAATCTCTCGAAAAATTCGTGGCGCCGCTGGCGGCTGTGGCCGGCGTGCTGACCGTGACCTGTTCGGCGATGATTTATGTCGCAACCCGGCGTGAGTTCTGGAATGCCGCGCGCAGTTTCGGCAAATTTTTCGGCACGACTTTTATTCTGGGTGCGGCGGCGTTATGGGCAATGTCTGCTTTCAATGGGGCGAACGACGCGGCTTTCACGGTCTCGACATTTGCGCTGGCGGTCGCGACGCTCGTTAAACTCGGATTCGAGCATAAAATTTTCGCCCATCTGGTGGATGAAGAAACGCCGGTGCAGACCCCGCTCAACAAAACGGCGCGGCTGCTGGCGGGCGAATTGAACGGTCTTGTTCGCAAAAGAATCGCGTTCGCAGTTATCGGCGGCGTTGTGCTACCGATCATCGCGCTGTCGCAAATGATAGCCGGTTCCAGAATTCATCCGGCCCTGGCGATTGCAGTCCTTGCCCTGTGCGTGACGGGTGAATTCATTGAGCGGTACCTGTTTTTCACCGCGGTCGTCAGTCAGAAAATGCCGGGAGGATTGGCCTCGTGAGCGCCCGGACTAAAAACGTGAAAGCGGCGCCGAGCGCGAGGATAGCCAAGAATTCTGTGCTTCGTCGATGGACGGGGCCGCTGACGCAGGATCTGACGCTACATCCGGGCGATTTCGGACTGGGAAAGGTCCCCGCGCGTTTGCGTCCGGATGCCACCACCCGGTCGGTCTGCGGCTATTGCTCGACGGGTTGTTCGCTCGACGTGCACATGCAGTCGGGCGTGGCGGTGAATCTGACGCCCACGGTTGATTACCCGGTGAACCTCGGCATGGCTTGCCCGAAAGGTTGGGAAGCTTTGACCCCGCTGGCTGCAACCGACCGCGCCACGCAGCCACTTCTGCGCGCATCCGCGAGCGAACCGTTTGAACCCGTCAATTGGGATGAGGCGATGCAGGTGTTTACGCTCAAGTTCAAAGCGTTAATGGACCAGCATGGGCCCGAAAGTGTCGCCTATTTGAGCACGGGACAAATCTGCACGGAGGAAATGGCGTTCCTGGGCGCGCTGTGGAAGTTCGGAATGGGCGCGCTGCATGGCGATTCGAACACGCGCCAATGCATGGCCACCAGCCACGTTGCCTACAAGCAGAGCTTCGGTTTCGATGCGCCGCCTTTCACTTACGCCGACTTCGAGGAAAGCGACGCGCTGATTTTTATCGGTTCGAATCTTTGCATCGCGCACCCGATTCTCTGGCAGCGCGTGATGCGGAACAAAAGGAATCCGGAGATCATCGTGATTGATCCGCGCCGCACCGAGACGGCGATGAACGCGACGCAACACCTCGCGCTCGCGCCGAAGTCGGACATCACCCTGCTGTACGGCATCGCAAATCTCCTGATTCATAACCAATGGATCAACCGCGAATTTATTGAGAAGAACACGACGGGCTTTGCGGAGTTTGCCGAGTTCGTCCGGCAGTTCACGCCCGACCGGGTCGCCATGGAGACGGGCCTGACGGTCCGGCAATTGTTTCGTTTTGCGGAAACCATCGGCACGCGCAAGGCCGTGAGTTTCTGGTGGACGATGGGTGTGAACCAGGGCCATGAATCCACCCGCACCGCGCAAGCCATCATTAATCTTGCGTTGATGACCGGCAACATCGGCCGGCCCGGCACCGGCGCGAACAGCGTGACGGGCCAGTGCAACGCCATGGGTTCCCGCCTCTATGGCAATGCGTCGGGGATGCTCGGCGGACGGGATTTTCTCAACGCCGAAGATCGCGCTGAGGTCGCGGGCGCGCTCCGGATCGCCCCCGAGAAAATTCCCGCCCGGAATTCGCTGGCCTACGATCAAATCATGGAGGCCATTGACGCGGGGAAGATCAAGGGGCTCTGGGTTATCGCGACGAATACGGCGCATTCGTGGATCGATTCGGCTCGCGCGAGCGGCGTCCTGGACAAGCTCGAATTTCTGGTCGTGCAGGACCTTTTTACCACGACCGATACCGCGCGAAAGGCGCATCTTATTTTGCCCGCCGGCGGCTGGGGCGAGAAAGAGGGGACGTTTATCAACAGCGAGCGGCGTTTCGGCCACGTCAAAAAAGTTTCGCGCGCCCCCGGCCAGGCATTGAGCGACTTCAACATTTTCCGGCTGGTGGCGGAATATTGGGGTTGCTCCGGGATGTTCAACGAGTGGACGTCGCCGCAGGCGGTGTTTCAGATTTTAAAAAGACTCTCGGCCGGCCGGCCGTGCGACATCACGGGCATTGAAGACTACCGCCAACTCGATGCAAAGGGCGGAGTTCAATGGCCGTGGGCGGCTGCCGACGCGGCTCAAAGCGGTGACGCGAAGTCGTCCCAGGAGCGCAGGCTTTTTGCCGATGGAAAATTTTTCACGAGCGACGGCAGGGCGAAATTCCTGTTTGACAGTCCGCGCCCGGTCGCCGAGCCGGTGGATGAACACTTTCCGTTCGTTATGTTGTCGGGCCGCGGCACCAGCGCCCAATGGCATACGAACACACGCACGGGCAAATCCGCGGTGTTGCGGACGCTTTACCCAGCCAACGCCTACGTGGAAATCAATCCCGCCGACGCGACCAAGCTCGGCCTGGTCGCGAATACGCCCGTGGGCGTGGTTTCGCGGCGCGGGCGCATCGAATGCACCGCGGTCATCACCCGGACGGTGCAGCCCGGGCAGATTTTTATTCCCATGCACTACGACGTGGCTAACCAGCTCACGCGCGCGGATTTTGATCCCCACTCGCGTCAGCCCAGTTACAAACATTGCGCCGTGAGATTGGAGAAAATTCCATGACAAAGATTCCATACATTCCGGAGACGGCGCCGTTCACGCTGGAACAACGGGCGTGGCTCAACGGATTTCTCGCAGGCTTGTTCGCAAACGGCGGCGGCGAGTTGGCTCAACCCGGCAGCGCGCCGGCCAAAACCGGCGAGCCTTTGCCGATTCTATTCGGCTCGCAAACCGGGACGGCGGAAGCGCTCGCGAAACGCATCGCGAAGGACGCCGAGCAACGCGGTTTCGCTCCGCTGGTGCTGCCGCTGAACGATCATACGCAGGCGAATCTCGCGAGCGGTGGCAAGGCGGTCATCATTTCCAGCACCTGGGGCGATGGCGATCCGCCGGATAACGCCGCCAATTTCTGGTCATGGTTGCAATCCGACGCCGCTCCGCGCCTGGACAACCTGCAATTTGCGGTGCTGGGTCTCGGCGATAAAAATTATTCCGAGTTTTGCGGCGCGGCAAAAAAATTTGATTCGCGTCTCGAAAATCTCGGCGCGCGCCGGCTGGTGCCGCGAGGTGAATGCGATACGGATTATGAAACCGCTGCCAAAAGTTGGGTCGACGGCCTGTGGGATAAACTTCAGTCATCGCCGCCGGCCAAAAACGGCGCGGTGACAAACGGCCATGCTGCTCACACCAACGGCCACGTCGTTACGGCAAACGCCGGTTTCGGCAAATCAAATCCATTTCCGGCGAGGCTGTTGAAAAACGTTTTGTTAAACAAGCCAGGCTCGGTGAAGGAAGTGCGCCATTACGAACTCAGTTTGGAAGGGAGCGGGTTGACCTATGAGGCGGGCGATGCGCTGGGAGTGGTGCCGGTGAATTGTCCCGCGCTGGTGGACGAGATGCTCGCGGTATTGGGCTGCGCCGGCACCGAAATGGTTTCGGTCGACGACACCGGGATGTCGCTGCGCGAGGCGTTGACGCGGCATCTGGACATGTGCAAGCCGTCGCAGGAATTGCTGGCCGCCGTGGCAAAGCACGCGCCGGACAGCGAGATCGCCAGGCTGCTGGCTCCGGAGCGGCGCGAGGAATTGAAAAAATGGCTATGGGGCCGCGACGTTCAGGATGTCCTGCGCCTGGCTGGGAAATCTCTTTCACCCGCCGAACTGGCGCCATTGCTGCGCAAATTGTCGCCGCGGCTTTACAGCATCTCGTCCAGTCCCAAGGCGCATCCGGGCGAAGTGCATCTGACCGTCAGCGCGGTGCGCTACGAAAGCTTCGGGCGCGGGCGAAAGGGGGTCGCGTCAACCTTCCTCGCGGACCGCATTGGCGACGCGGATTGCGTGAAGGTGTTTGTGCAGCCGTCGCACGGATTCAGGCCGCCGGCGAACGGCGACGCCCCGATGATCATGGTCGGCCCCGGCACGGGCATCGCGCCGTTTCGCGCCTTTGTCGAAGAGCGAAAGGTGAGCGGCACCAAAGGAAAGAACTGGCTGTTCTTCGGGGACCAAAAACGCGCGGCCGATTTTCTCTATGATGAGGAATTGAGCGCGTGGCAAAAAGACGGCCACCTGACACGCCTCGACCTGGCGTTTTCCCGCGACCAGGCGGACAAGGTTTATGTGCAGGACCGAATGGTGGAGAATGCCGCGGAATTCTGGTCGTGGCTGGAAGCGGGCGCGCATTTTTACGTGTGCGGCGATGCGTCGCGCATGGCGAAGGACGTGGACGCCGCGCTGCATCGGATCATTCAAACGGCGGGCGGAAAGAAGGCCGAAGAGGCCAAGGCGTACGTGGCGAAATTGAAATCGGAAAAGCGCTATCAGCGCGATGTTTACTGATGAACGAAATCTTACCAGAACCAATTCTCAAAGCCGGGTTCACGGCGGAACAGAAGGAGTATCTCGCGGGATTATTCGCGGGAGTGGCGGCGCGCGGCCAAAAGTTTTCCGATATCGAACCCGCGCCGACACCGGCCGCCGATTTAATTTTTGAGGAGCGCGTCAAACGCGAGTTGCACCCGCTGGACGCGTATTCGCAGATCATTGAGAACGCCATGGGCAACAAGGCGCCGGACAAGGAGGACACCTTTCGTTTCAAATGGAACGGGTTGTTTTACCTGACGCCGGCGAAGGACGCGTTCATGGCGCGGTTGCGCATTCCCGGCGGTGTGGTGAGAAGTTACCAGCTTCGCGAACTGGCCCAGGTGGCGCAGGAACTCACGACGGGCTACGTGCAGATCACGACGCGCGCGAATTTTCAGATCCGCTTGATCCAGCCGAAGGACGCGCCGGAAGTGCTGCGGCGGATTCAGAGCGTGGGATTGCACACGCGCGGTGCGGGCGCGGACAACATTCGCAATCTCACCGCGAATCCCACCGCGGGCGTCGATCCGGTGGAATTGATCAATGTCCTGCCATTGGTCAATGACCTCGCGCAAATCATCATTAACGACCGCTCGTTTTATGACATGCCGCGCAAGTTCAACATCGCTTTCGACGGCGGCGGGCTTATCGGTTCGGTGGAAGACACGAACGACATCGGCGTCAAGGCGGTGAAGATCGGCGATGAGGTGCTGTTCCGCATCGCACTCGGCGGCGCGACGGGGCACAAAACATTTGCGCGCGATTTGGGCGTGGTGGTCCCACCGGCGGAGATCAACAAGGTCGTTGTGGCCGCTGTCCGCGTATTTATCGAACGCGGCTGCCGCACCGATCGCAAAAAAGCCCGGCTCAAACATTTGCTGGAGAAAATGTCGTTGGAGGATTATCTCCTCGAAATCGAGAAAAAACTGGGCGCACCTCTCCGGCGCGCGCCGTATGAGGCGTCGCAGGTGCGTTGGGCGGACCAGGAGTTGCCGCATTCGCATCTCGGTGACTTTCCGCAAAAGCAGCGTGGGATGAATTACGTGGGCGTGGCGTTGCCGGTGGGGCAGATAACGCCGAGGCAGATGTTGCGTTTGGCGGAACTGGCCGAAAGTTACGGCAGCGGGGAAATTCGGCTGACGGTCTGGCAGAATCTCATCATTCCGAACGTCCCGGATGCGTTTGTGCCCACCCTGAAGCGCGCGCTGGAAAAGGCCGGCTTCACGACGAAGCAATCCAATGTGGCCAGCGGCATTATTGCGTGCACAGGGAGTCGCTATTGCAAGTTTGCGCAATCGGACACGAAGGGCCATGCGCTTGAATTGACGAAGTGGCTGGAGAAAAAAGTGGAGTTGGACCAACCCGTGAACATTCATCTCACGGGTTGCCCGAATTCCTGCGCGCAGCATTACATGGGCGACATCGGCTGCCTCGGCACCAAGGCGAAATTTGGCGGCGAGAGCTTCGATGCGTATCACGTTTTCGTGGGCGGCGGTTTTGGAAAGCACCAGGCGGTCGGTCGGCAGATTTTCGCGGGACTGAAGGCGACGGATTTGCCGGCCACGTTGGAGCGAATGTTGCGGGTGTACTTGAAGGAACGGAATGGCCACGAAAGTTTTCAACAGTTTACAAACCGGCATGAAGTGAGACGCTTGCAGGAAATGTTCTCAGCTGAAACATGACGGAATCACCCCAAATCCGGGTCGCGCGCCTTTACACGTCGGCTGGTCACAATTTCTTCGGCCGCCATGGCCAGCCCGCCGGTATCCATCCGCTGGTCGAGCATCGGGAGATTCATTGTGTCGCGGGGCAGGGGATTGAAGGAGATCGGTTTTTCGATCGTAAAGAAGATCACGTGGGCCAGATCACGTTTTTTGCG
>Ga0265338_10001717_pt1 | contig 34748 bp, 32 predicted proteins | sample 42126metaG_FD_193579 | JGI IMG/M metagenome (GOLD analysis project Ga0265338, IMG submission 193579) | Rhizosphere microbial communities from Carex aquatilis grown in University of Washington, Seatle, WA, United States - 4-21-26 metaG | ecosystem: Host-associated > Plants > Roots > Rhizosphere...
GCGGCTTATGCCGTTTATGTAGCTGACCATTGGATCCCGCCCGACCATGACGAGGCAATCGAGCTTTGGAATCTGGTTCCTGCCGCTGAACGCCCTCCACAGGGACCGGCCGCGACCGCGGCGCAACAGGGGATCAACACGGCAGAAGGGATTGTAAAGTCGGTGGGCTGCGATGAACACGGCATGACGATCACGATCGACAAAAGTGGACAGACGCAGACCTTCCACACCCGAGACGCTTCAGGCGGATTCTCGGACACTCTCTGGTTTGGGGAAGATCACTTCACGCCGTGTTATCACACAACCGGGCTGCGGGCCGTTCTGCAGTACAAAGCCGCTACGGATAAATCCTATGATGGGGATGTGGTCACGTTTGGCTTCCGGGACGACTTGGCGGCGCCCACTTCGAATACGGCCAGCACACCTCAAGCGAAATAGGATCCCACCGGGCCAACTTAGGACTGAAAGCCAGCAGCCTTACCTCATCACCGCGGCAACATGCGGCGCTTGCACCAGGTTGAGCGACCAGTTCACAGCGTGGATGAACGGCTCCGGGAACACGCCAATTACGATCGTGGCCAGCGCGGTTACGCCGAGCGCCGTGCGCATACCCAGGCTCACAGGCAGGCGGCCGGGTTCCGTTGCTTCGCGCATGAACATCACGTTAGCGATCCGCAAATAGTAATAGAGGCCGAAGAGCGCGTAGAGGACAGCGGCGGCGGCGAGCCAATAGTGTCCGCTCTCGATCAGGCTCAGGAAGATGTAGTACTTGCCCAGAAAACCGGCGGCCGGCGGTATGCCCGCGAGTGACAGAAGAAACAAAAGCATGAGCACGGCTTCCACGGGAGCCCGTTTGTAGAGGCCGGCCATGTCATCGAGTTCGTCCCCGATCACGTTGCGCTGGCGGAGCGATGCAATCACCGCGAAGACGCCAAGGTTCATGAAGGTGTAAACGAGCAGATAAACCAGGAGTCCACGGAACCCATCCGAGAAACCCGGGCTTCCCGGCGGCGCGGTTCCCATGGCCACGAATGCCAGTAGCATGTAGCCGACGTGGGCGATCGAAGAGTAGGCCAGAAGGCGCTTGGTATTGTTCTGCGTCAAGGCAGCGAGGTTTGCGCCTGTCATGGTGGCAATCGCCACGAACACGATGATCGGTGTGTAGATCGCCCGAAGCGGAAACAGGCCGGACATCAGAATGCGCAGCAGCATGGCCCACGCGGCCGCTTTCACGGCAACCGACATAAAACCCGTCACGCAGGTGGGCGCGCCTTCGTAGGCGTCGGGAGCCCACTGGTGAAACGGGATCGCGGCAATCTTGAACAACAATCCAACCATCGTGGTCAGCAGCGCGATGACCAGGATCGGATTCTTCGGATCCATGCCGGATACGGCACGCGCGATCACGAGAAGATTCGTACTTCCCGCCAGCCCGTAGAGCAAGGAGAGTCCGTAGGCAAAAATGCCAGACGAGAAGGCTCCCAGCAGCAGATACTTCAGAGCTGCTTCGTTCGAGCGACGGTCACGGCGCAGAAAACCGACCAGCACATAGATCGAAATCGCCATCAGCTCCAGGCCGATGAAAATCAGCACGATGTCGAAGCCCGCGGCCATGCACATCATGCCAACAACGGAGAGGAGTAGCAGCGCGTAGTATTCGCCGTGATGTTCGTCTTCGATCTCGAGGTAACGCGACGAGACGAGGATGGTGATCGCCGCCGAGGCGAGAAACAGGTACCAGAAGAATATGGCGAAACGATCGACGCGCAGCGCGCCGTAGAAACCGGATGCCCCGAACGGCATGGTGAACTGAATCTGCCACACGCAGGCCGCAGCAAAAAATATGCCGAAAAATGCGCCGGCCGCATTTAGCCATTTCCACTGTCGCGGGATGATCAGGTCAATCATCAGAATACCGAGCGCGAAGATGGTCAGTTCCACCATCGGCAACATCAAGCGGTACTCGATTGGGGAGATGCCCTTCACTTACATGCTCCCTTTCTTGCCCGCTTTGGGCTGTGGCGCGATGGGTGCCGCGGGAACAGTGATCGCCGGCGCAGGGGCGGGAACCGTCGCAGGTATCTTGACGGCCGCATTCGGATTGTTCGTCTGAATCGTCTGCACAAGCTCATTAACCGGCTGTTCAAGAATCTGGAAGAACGGCTTCGGGTACAGGCCGATCCAGAACGCCATGATGATGAGCGGTACGAACGTGAGCACTTCGCGCGGCGTCAGGTCGTGCAGCTTTTCATTCTTCGGATTCGTGACTGTGCCGAAGAACACACGCTGGTAGAGCCACAACAGGTACGCCGCAGCCAGAATCACGCCGGGCGCGGCCCACGCCGCCCACTTCCAATTCGCGATGAAGGCGCCCTGAAGGATCGTGAACTCGCCGACAAACCCGTTGAGGAGGGGCAGTCCCATGGACGACAGGAACATGATCATGGTGATCGTGGCGTAGACGGGCATGACGGTGGAGATGCCGCCGTATTCCGAGATCTCGCGCGTGTGGCGCCGTTCGTAGAGAATGCCGACGATCAAGAAGAGCGCGCCGGTTGAGATGCCGTGGTTAATCTGCTGGAGCACCGAACCGCTCAGTCCCGCCTGATTGAGCGCGAAGATGCCGAGCGTGCAGAAGCCCAGATGGCTGACCGAAGAGTAAGCCACCAGCTTCTTCATGTCCTTCTGCATGAGCGAGACGAGCGCGCCGTAGATGATGCCAATGATCGAGAGACCCACTACCCAGCCGCGGGGAGTAAAGCCCATGTAGCGGACGGAACTCGTAAGCACCTGCGGGAAAAACGGAAGCGAGAAGCGGATGAACCCGTACGTTCCCATCTTCAGCAGAACGCCGGCCAGGATGACCGAACCTGCGGTGGGCGCTTCCACGTGCGCATCCGGCAGCCACGTGTGGAAGGGGAACATGGGAACCTTGATGGCGAATCCAAGGAAGAACGCCAGGAACAGCCAGATCGCGGCATTAAACGGGATAAGCGGAGCCGTCTTGTACAGTTCGGGAATGCTGAACGTGAAAATGCCTGTCAGTGTGTGGTGATGGAAGTACAGGAACAGGATGCCCAGTAGCATCATCACCGACCCGAGCAACGTGTACAGGAAGAACTTGATGGCGGCGTAAAGTCTGCGCGGGCCGCCCCAGATGCCGATCAGCAGGTACATCGGCACCAGCATGGCTTCCCAGAAAACGAAGAACAGGAAAAAGTCGAGCGCCATGAAAACGCCCAGCATGCCCGTCTGCAAGACCAGGAACCAGACGTAATATTCCTTCACGCGGTTTTCGATCGCGGTCCACGAACTGAGAATCGAGATCCATCCCAGGAGCGTGGTGAGCATGATCAGCAGGAACGAAATGCCATCGATGCCGAGGTTGTAGCCCGCGCCGATCGAGGGGATCCAATTGTTTGCCGTCCCTTCGAGAAACTTGAAGCCGGGCTCGAAGCGCTGGGCCCAGAACATCGGCACGAGCGGAATCGAAATCAGGAAGCCACCGAGTGCGAAGATATTCGCGGTCCAGCGAATCGCGTCTTTGTTCTCCTTCGGGATGAACAGAAGAATCAACGCGCCCACCAGCGGCGTGAAGAGAATGATCGATAAAATGTGATTCTGCATAGGTTCAGCTTTTGGCCACTAGCTTCTAGCCACCACAACTGCATTGCGCCTCGAACCTGCTCTGACTGCTAGAAGCTAGGAGCTAGCAGCCAGAAACTGGCTCACTTCCAAACGTAATAAACCGTAAAACCGATCAGTCCCGCGACCATGACCAGGGCGTACCATTGCATGAGGCCCCATTCGAAAAGGCGCGCAGGATAGGACAGCATGCGTGCAAAATTTGCTGGACCATTCACACAAAGCCCGTCGATGATCCACTTATCCCACCAGGTCGAAAGCGTCCCAACTGCGCGCGTGACCCAACCAACATCGTTGACGGCACCGTCGACGATCTTCGAATCAAACCAGGCCGAGGCTTCGCCGGCGCCCAGAACTCCAAGGCGAACGTCTCCCACCTTGCGGCGACCCGTGAAGATGTAGTCATAGCCTTCGTCGACAAACCATTTGTTGTAGAGAACCGTGTAGAGGGGCGGAGCGGCAACGGCAATCGGTTCGGGATAATCCTTGCCCGCGCTCGCGTAGGAGCGATAAGCGGCGCCGAGTCCCACGACTGCGGCCAGAACCGACAGGCCCATGAGCCCATACTCCATCGGATCCGTGCGCTCTTCTTCCTTCTGGCCCGCAGCTAACTGTTTTGGCTCTTCGGCCTGCATTACGTGGGCTTCCTTGGCAAAAACAGGATCCAGGAACTTCTCGAACCGGTTCGTGCCTCCAAGGCTGTGCGGAAGACCCAGCCAGCCTGCACCGACGGAGCAAATTGCCAGGACAACTAGCGGCACTGTCATCGACTTCGGAGACTCGTGGACGTGATGCTCGGCTTCAGGGCTCATGCGGGGCTTGCCGAAAAATGTGAGGAAGATCAGGCGGCCCATGTAGAAAGCAGTCATCAGGGCAGTCGCGAAGCCGACGAACCACAGAGCGCGATACGCACCGCCTTCGGACGTCCACGCTTGCCACAAAATTTCGTCCTTCGAGAAGAAGCCAGCAAACCCCGGAATACCGGCAATCGCCAGCATGCCGATGAACATCGTTTTATAGGTGATTGGAATGCGCCCGCGCAGGTCTCCCATGTGGCGCATGTCCTGCTCGCCGCTCATGGCGTGGATTACCGAACCCGACCCGAGGAAGAGCAGGGCCTTGAAGAACGCATGCGTGAAGACGTGGAAGACACCGGCGGCAAATGCGCCGACGCCCAACGCGAGAAACATGTATCCCAGCTGCGAGACGGTCGAATAGGCAAGCACGCGTTTGATGTCGTTCTGCACCAAGCCGATCGACGCAGCGAAGATTGCGGTCAATGCTCCGACGATAGCGACAGTCTTCATCGCGGTCGGGGCCAGCACGAACACCGCATTCGAGCGCGCCACCATGTAGACGCCCGCTGTGACCATCGTGGCGGCATGGATCAATGCAGAAACCGGTGTGGGACCTTCCATCGCATCCGGGAGCCAGATGTAGAGCGGAAGCTGAGCGGACTTGCCGCAGGCTCCCAGGAACAACAGCAGCGCCGCGGCGGTCAGAATGTGGTCACCAATCAGATAGTGCCCGCTACGGACCAGCAGATTGATGTCGGTGAAGCGGAAGGATCCCAGGTACCAGACTAGGGTGAAGGCTCCCAACAGGAACCCCGCGTCGCCGATCCGGTTGACGATGAATGCTTTGTTTGCGGCATCGCTCGCGGACTTGCGATGGAAATAAAAACCGATCAGAAGATACGAACACAGGCCCACGCCCTCCCACCCAACGAACATGAGAATGTAGTTGTTCGCCAGGATGAGCGTGAGCATCGAGAACATGAACAGGTTCAGGTATCCGAAGAAGCGGTAATAGCCGCCTTCGTGCGCCATGTAGCCGGTGGAATAAATGTGAATCAGCATGCCCACACCGGTTACGAAGAGCAGCCAGATGGCGGAGAGGGGGTCGAGCAGAAATCCCGCGTCAGCATTGAATGCAGAGGGTGTGCCGTCGCGCTTGATGAAGTTGAGATGACCATCGCCCGACCCGAGCCAGGTATAGACGATTTTTTCGAACGGCTGCCCTGTGCCGTGCGCGAAATGGTTGTAGTCAACCACGGTGAAGCACGCGAACAGGAACGCAACCACCACCGCACCCACGCAAACGGCATTGACCGTAGCCTTCTGCAGGCGGCGGCCAAAGAAGAACATCATCGCGGCGCCGAAGGCCGGGAAGAGCGGGATGAGGTAGATGTGGTTTAAGAACATGTCGTTTGTCGTCGGTCGTCGGTCGTTCGCTGCTCGTCGTGCGCTGTTCGCATCTTGGCAACGACTAGCAGCTCACTTCTCGTAATTCAAAGCCCTACCATTTCAGTAAATCAATCTCGTCCACGTTCGTTGTTTCTCTATTCCTGAAGAAGGCGATCAAAATTCCCAGGCCCACGGCGGCTTCCGCTGCGGCATCCACCACAATGAAGATCGCGAAAATCTGTCCATGCAGGTTGCCCCACATGCGGGAAAACGCCACCAGGTTCAGGTTCACCGCATTCAGAATGAGTTCGATCGACATCAGCACGATCACCACATTCCGGCGCGTGAGCACACCGATCGTGCCGAGCACGAAGAGTGCGGCCGCTACAACGAGATAGTGGAGCGTCGTGATTGGAACCATAGATCAGTCTTTCGTCGCTAGTCGCCGATCGTTCGCGGTTCATCGTTCGATGTGCCACCCCGAACGACTATCGACTAACGACCGACGGCTAAATTTTCTTCTTCGTCATAATTACCGCGCCCAGAATCGCCACCAGCAACAACAGCGAGGCGATTTCGAACGCGAACGTGTACTGCCCTAACCGGTACTGACCATTCCCGAGAACTTCTCCGTAGAGCTGGGTGGCGATTTCCTGCGTATTCGAACCTTCTGCGATCGGTATCATGCGGTCCGGAAGGAGTGCCTTGCCCTTGGCAAATGCGCCCAGGAACAACGCCAGCAGGGCACAGGATGCGGCCAGTCCTACGGGCCACATACGGTTGAACTGGCGCTCTTTCGACGCCCGCTCGATGTTCACCAGCATGATCACAAACAGGAACAACACCATGATGCCGCCGGCGTAGACGATGATCTGCACGCCAGCTACGAACGGTGCATAGAGCATGAGGTAGAGACCCGCGACCGACAACAGGGTCACAATCAAAGCCAGCGCGGAATGCACCGCATTCCGCCGGGTAATGACCAGCAGGCCGCTGATGATGGCGGCGGCGGCGAGCCCATAAAAGAAGACAGGAGTCGCTACCGGAGCTGCAGCCATATTGATTGTGGGATTCATGGGACCAGCACCCCCACAATCGCTGTCAGAATCAGGACTCCCAGCGAAATCGGCAGCAAGACTTTCCACCCCACTCTCATCAACTGGTCAAAGCGGTAGCGCGGCCACGTCGCGCGATACCAGATGAACATGTACATGAACACGGCCACTTTCAAAACGAACCAGAACACGTAGTCGATGCCCTCGCGGAAACTGGCCAAGAGCCGATGATCGGGGTTTCGACCGACGATCGCCACTACGAACAACACCAGCGCCAGGAAGGCCAGCAGAAGTGCAAAAATCGCGAGGCCCGCGCGCTGAATCTTGAAAAACGAGTCCGACGGCATGCGGGCGGTACCGATGAAAGCAATCGCGGCCAGTCCCGCAAAAGTAAGGCCGGGAAACAGGGAGAAGAAGAAGCCCCATGCCGGCGCATTCAGAAAATTCGGAAACGGACGCATCCATCCGCCGAGCCACAGCGTGACCGCGATCGACGAAACGGCGATCATGGCAGCGTATTCGGCCAGCATGAACAACGACCACCGCAAGCCGCTATATTCGGTGTGGAAACCGGCCGTCAATTCCGACTCCGCTTCGGCCATGTCGAACGGCGCGCGGTTCGTCTCGGCGACCATGGCGATCGCAAAGATTACAAAGGCGATGAACCCCAGCGGAAAGAACTTGAACAGGAACCAGATTCCCTGGTGCTGCTGCGCCTGCACGATCTGAATCATGCTCAAGGTGCCGGTGCCGGTCGAATTCATACTCGTCATCATGATCGCGGAGACGACAGCCAGACCCATCGCAACTTCATACGAAACCATCTGCGCGCTTGATCGCAGCGCGCCGATTAACGGATAGTGCGAGTTCGAAGCCCATCCGGCGGTAACGATGCCAAGCACTCCGAGTGATGAAACGCCGAGCATGAAGAGGATGCCAATGTTCATGTCGCTGACGGCTTGGGACGGGCCGAACGGAATCACTGTATATACGGTGAAAGCCGCGAGCAGACCGATGAGCGGCGCGACCCAGAACACCATCTTGTCGGCTTCGGATGGGATGATGTCTTCCTTCAGCATCAGCTTGAGGGCGTCGGCGAAAGGCTGCAGCAGTCCGTGCGGGCCCACGCGCATCGGCCCGAGGCGGATCTGGAAATGCGCGAGCGCCTTGCGCTCCAGCCAGTTCATCGCCATGACCGCGACGGAAACGCCGGCGAAAATAATCAGCACATAGATCAGCGCCCAGAACTGGTTCCCTGCTTCTCCGGGAGTCACCGTGCTGCCGAGATAGGACATCATCGTGTTCAGCATCAGCGATCCACCTCGCCGAGCACGATGTCGAGAGTGCCAATGACAGCAACCACGTCAGCCACCAGCATTCCACGCACCATGATGTCGAGCGCCTGGAGGTTTACGAACGACGGCGGCCGCACGCGCAAGCGGTAAGGCTGCGTGGAGCCATCGCTGACGATGAAATATCCCAACTCACCCTTGGGCGCCTCGATAGAGTGGTAGATCTCGCCGACTGGAGGCTTGATCACCTTTGGCACTTTGGCCATGATCGGACCCTCGGGGATGCCGTTCACGGCCTGCTCGATGATGCGCAGGGACTGCCGCATCTCGACCATACGGACCAGATACCGGTCGTACGTATCGCCGTTTTCGCCGATGGGGATATCGAAGTCGAAATCACTGTAATTTGCGTAGGGGATGGCTTTGCGGATATCCCACTTCACGCCGCTCGCCCGCAGCACAGGCCCCGTAACGCCGAGCGCGATGGCGTCAGCAGCGGAGATCACGCCTACATTCTTCGTGCGCTCCAGCCAGATGCGATTCGTCGTCAGCAGCGTTTCGTATTCGTCAATTTTGGGCGCGACGAACTTCAGGAAGTTCTTAACTTCCTTTTCGAAGCCGGCGTAGGTTTCATACTGGCAGCCGCCGATGCGGAACGCGTGCGTGGTGAGGCGTGCGCCGCAATATTTTTCGAAGACCTTGAGGATCTCTTCCCGGTCGCGGAAAGTATAGAAAAGCGGCGTCATGGCGCCGATATCGAGAGCATGGGTGCCCAGCCAGAGCTGATGGCTGGCGATACGGTTCAGTTCGGTCAGAATGACGCGGATGTAATTGGCACGCGGAGGCGCTTCGACGTTCAGTAACTTCTCGACTGCCTGACAATAGCCCAGCCCGTTTGAGACTGCGGCGACATAATCCATGCGGTCCACGTACGGGTTGAACATCGTGTAGGTACGGTTTTCAGCAATCTTCTCGACGCCGCGATGCAGGTAGCCGATGACGCACTCGGTGCCCAGAACTTTTTCGCCATCCAGTTTCAGGATGACGCGCAGCACGCCATGCGTTGCCGGGTGCTGCGGACCCATATTAATGATGAGTTCGTTGGAATCGAGATAGGGCTTGTCGGGCGCGTCGAGGTCGAGATTCGAAGTGGCCAGATTGGTCACGGCGTGCGGCAGAGCCTTGTCGGTCGGCATGCGGTCGTTCATTGTCCGCTCTCGATTCCGAGATTGATCTGCACCCATTCTTTGTCCTGTTGCAGGATGTCGTAGTCCTTGCGCAGCGGAAAGCCTTTCCATCCGTCCGGAAGGAGAATGCGCTTCAGGTCGGGATGGCCGTCGAACTGGATTCCGAACATGTCATACACTTCCCGCTCGAGCCAGTTCGCAGTCGCCCAGATTGGAACGCTCGTCGGAATGGACGCTCCATCGGCGATTTGCGTTTTCACGCGAACGCGCTCGTTTCGCGGGAAGGAGTAGAGAATCCAGACCACCTCGAACTGCTTTTCGCGCTTTGGATAGTGAACGGCGGTAAGGTCCACGCAGTAATCAAACTGATCGTCGTCCCGAAGCCGTCGCAGGATGTCGGGGATCATGGAGCGATCGACGTTGAGGTAGTTCTGTCCCAGATAAGTCAGCGCCTCCACCGCAGATCCGTACTGGCTCTTGTACTTTTCCACCATGGGCGAGGACCACGGGAGCGGCACGGGTCCGGCGGGTTTGGCCGGAGCAGCAGGTTTCGGGGGAACGGCAGGTGCGGCAGCGGCTGGCTTTGCAGGAGCAAGGGCAGGGTCCGAAGCAACAGCAACTGGCGCGGGAGGAATGGTTTTCTCCGCCACCGGTTTCTTCTCGCCGTCCGGTGACGGTGGGGGAGTTGTTTTAGTTTCCTCGGCCATCTTTCTTCGGCCTGCTTTCCTTGCCACTTGCTGAGCCGGTCCTTCGACATGGGAAGGCCGGGTGTTAAACAAAAAAGCCGCGTAACGAGTGGGAAACCATCACTTCTAACAGCTTGCTTCAAGGTGCGTCAACGACTTTGGATCACGTCGAAGTGTGATGCATGTCACAATGAAATATTCCGCCGTCAGCATCTAACATCAGCAAAACCCAAAACGCTTTTTGCTGCAAGCCAAACCAGAAGTCTGCTCAAACCTAGAACTGATGGCTGATGGCTGCCCACTGCCTTACACCCACTCCAGTGCGCCCTTTTTCCAGATCCAGATGTAGCCGATGACCAGGATCCCGAGAAACACGAGCATCTCAATGAGTCCGTAAACACCGAGCGCTTTGAACTTCACCGCCCACGGGAAGAGGAAAATCGTCTCTACATCGAACACTACAAACAGGATCGCGATGATGTAGTAGCGCACGGTGTAGCGTCCGCGGGCGTTGTCGTAAGGATCGATACCGCACTCGTAAGGCATCAATTTGGTGCGGTTGGGGCTTTGCGTACGGATAATGCGGGCAATCACCAGCGTGACCGGGATCAGAATGCCTACAACTGCGAGGAATAGAAAGATAGGAACGTAATTTTGCGGCATGAGTCCTCGAAGAATGGCTTTGAACTGCGAATCTTACCCCCGATGGGGCCACTCTTCAAGGACGGATGAACATTACAAACCGCGATCGGGGAAGAGAAACGTCTGCCGGGCCAGAGGCGAGTCGAGGATCGCCGGAGAGTAGTAGCGTTCGAGAATGCCTCCCTTCCAGGTGAGCAGGTCGGAATTGGCTTGGGAAAACTCTTCCCACGATGGACGAGCACCGGTACGGGCGATGCGCCCCTGAATCAGCAGAAGGTAGGCCCAGGTGATGGTCTGGTGGTAAAGCTGCGGCTTTCCCTTGGACAGCGCGAAACGCTGCAAGGCCGCGGAGAACCTCGTCATCGACTCCAGTGGGGCAAACTCGGAGGCATAAGCGAACGCCACGCGGACGTGGTCGGCGTGGTGAAAGGCGCCGGGCGCTCGCCCCTGTTCGAAATCCGCGATGATCGTTTGGTTTTCCTTTTGTGCCACGACCATAGCTTCATTCATGATTTGCGCCTTCTGGCTGCGCGCTCCGTTTTCGCCACCTTGGGAACAGCCTTTTCCGTCAGGTGGTGGCTGGCTCCCGAGTTGAGATCCAGCTTGTAGAACTTTTTCAGTTCCTGGATCTGTGCCAGAGATGCGGGGCTAAAAGGCGTCTTGCCATCGAAAACGTGGAGAACGATGCCCTCCAGCAAATCGCCCAGCGTGATGTCGTGGTATTCGGCAAATCCCTTCAAGACCTTCAGGATTCGCTTTTCGATGCGGATTCCGGTTTGCACGCGTTCGACCAGCAAGTTGGATTCGTTCGGCATGGTTATAATGTATCATTATACATATGTACATTGCAAAAAACGCTTCCCCGACAAAAGGGGATGAGGCATCCCAGCGAACGTGCCTGCCCCCTCCCCCCGAGTGAGCAGGACTATAATCGCGGTGGGCGGCCTAGTTACTACCGAAAGCACCCTTACAAGCTATCCAGCCGAGCACCCTGCTCGGTGATACTTGTTCAGTTGTCAGACTTCAGTAGTCGGGAATCGAGATTCGACGGTTCGAATCCTGAGTTGTTGAGGAGGCGATCACGATGAAATCGTTCCATACCTTGCACTCTCCCCATCTCCACTCAAAGCTGATTTGGATGTTCTGGATCCTGGCGCTGATCATGCTTTTGATCTTTATGTTCCCTGGCCGCGCCTCCGGTTCCGAACAAGTGATCTATACGTTCGCCGGCGGCAACGACGGATCGGGCCCGAATGCCTTGATCGCCGACAAAGCCGGCAATCTTTTCGGTACCACCTTCGATGGCGGAGGCTCGTCCGGAGCAGGAACGGTGTTTGAGTTATCTCCGCAAAAGGGCGGCGGTTGGACGGAAACAATTCTGTATAGCTTCTCCAATGACCAACTCCAGAACGGGATCGGCCCCAAGGCGGGCCTGGTGATGGATTCGTTCGGCGACCTTTTTGGCACAACGTGGCTGGGCGGCCCCAATGGTGGAGGCGAAGTATTTGAGTTGTTTCCGCCGACGCAACCCGGCGAACCCTGGAGCTTTAATATCATTTACGACTTTTCGGCGCCCAATGACGGCTATTCGCCCGAAGCGCCGCTGACGATCGATGCCGCCGGCAATCTCTACGGCACAACGTCGGTGGGCGGAACCGGGCAATGCATCGGCGGATGCGGAACAGTTTTCATGCTCACGCCTCCTAATCGGATGCTGGGCGGGGGATGGGGAGAGACGATTCTCTTTAACTTCGCTGGCAGCGCGACTCTCGGAGGGGGCACCCTGGCGGGCGTTATTTTGGACGTAAATGGTGCGGTCTACGGTACGACCTCCTCCGGCAGCGGCGGCAAGTTTGGGACAGTTTTCAAGCTCACTCCTCCGGCGCAGAGCGGGAAACGCTGGACGCACACAGTCCTGTATGCATTCAAGGGAAAGAATGATGGATTAGCTCCGGCCTCAGGAATTGTCTTCGATGCGAGCGGGAACCTGTATGGCACAACACAATATGGCGGCAGCAGCACAAGTTGCTTTGGACAATCCTGCGGAACCGTTTTCGAATTGACGCCGGCACCGAGTGGACAGTGGACGCACAACATTCTCTATACATTCGCGGGCGGAAACGATGGAGGAAATCCCGCATCGAACGTGCTCTTCAATACCAAGGGCAATCTTTATGGCACGACTCTGGCAGGCGGCGGTTCAGGCTGCAGTGGCACAGGGTGCGGAACCGTATTTCGTCTGCGACCGCTGGGTGGAACCTGGAAGGAATCTGTTCTTCACGCTTTCACGGATGGCAGTGATGGCGCGGGTCCTGGCGGACTAGCCCTCGGCAAGGGCAGCCAACTGTATGGCGTAGCGGGCGCCGGAGCAAACAACGCGGGCTTGGTATTTACAGCCTCTCCATAGGCGCAAACCAGAGGCAGCACATGACCAACCCTCAAGCTCCTACAATCCGAGCGTCAGGACGCCCATAAGCATCTATTTACGTCTCCAGAGCGAACGGCTTACATCTCCTGTCCGTTTATAATCACTGATTCTGCTTGCCTGATTTCGGATCATCCCTCTTCAGACGAGCAGATTCCGGACTACGGTAAGGACAATCATTGGCCCTCGACGACGATATTTATGAGATCCGGCGCGAGAAACTCAAGAAGATTGAGGCTCTCGGACAGCCCACATACCCACGCAAGTACAACTTCAGCCATACAGTTCCGCAAATTTTGAGTGAGTACAGCGGGCAGACGACGGAAGAACTGGAATCGCCGCGCGTGACCGTGCGCGTGGCGGGACGGATCATGGCGATCCGTCTGATGGGAAAGGCTGGCTTCGCGCACCTGCAACAGGATGGACAACGACTGCAGATCTACGTGAAGAAAGACGCGATCGGCGATGCGGGATTTGAACTTTGGAAGTTGCTCGACCTGGGCGACCACATCGGCGTCAAGGGGTACCTGTTTCGCACGCGAACTGGAGAATTGAGCATCCATGCGGAAGAGCTGACATTCCTTTCGAAAGACCTGCTGCCATTGCCGGAGAAATGGCATGGCCTGACGGATGTCGAGCTACGGTACCGGCAGCGCTATGTGGATCTGGTAATGAATCCCGAGGTGCGCGAAGTTTTCCTGAAGCGGAGCAAGCTGGTGCAATCTTTGCGGCGCTACTTCGATGGGCAGGGGTTCGTGGAAGTCGAGACTCCGATGATGCATTCGATCGCAGGCGGGGCGGTAGCGCGTCCCTTCAAGACCCATCACAACACGCTCGATATGGATCTGTTCCTGCGTATCGCTCCGGAGCTGTATCTGAAGCGCCTGACCGTGGGCGGATTCGACCGTGTGTATGAAATCAACCGCAACTTCCGCAATGAGGGCATCTCCGTGCGGCACAATCCGGAGTTCACGATGCTCGAGGCTTATCAGGCTTACACGGATTATCTCGGCATCATGGACACGACCCAGGGCGCTATCGAGCAGGTGGTGAAAGACGTCACGGGCGGCACAGTCACGAAGTGGACCGTTAAGGAAGGTGAGGACGAAGTCGTCCACGACATTGATTGGGGCAACTGGCGGCGCATGACCATGCGCGAAGCCATCTCGAAGTTCTGGCCCGAAAAAGCCGGCGCGCCGCCCACGCGGGAGGACTTTTCCAGTCGCGAGTCCGTCGAAGGGCTGGTGGCACGCGTACGCGGAGCGGGAGTTGACCTCGCCTATGACCCAGCGGCGCCGGTGGGTAAGACTATCGCGAATCTGTTTGAGGCTGTCGCCGAAGAGCACTTGCTGCAGCCAACAATCATCTATGAGTTCCCCACCGCGATTTCACCGCTGTCAAAGCAGAAACCGGATGAGCCCGACTGGACTGAGCGCTTTGAAATGTTTGCGGGAAAGATGGAAATCGCTAACGGCTTCAGTGAACTCAACGATCCCGTGGACCAGAGGCAGCGCTTTGAAGCGCAACTGAAAGAGCGCGAGCGGGGCGATGACGAAGCGCACCAGATGGATGAGGACTACATCCGAGCCTTGTCGTATGGCATGCCTCCGGCCGGAGGGGTCGGCATCGGGCTCGACCGCCTCGCCATGTTGTTCACGAACTCTCACACCATTCGGGATGTGATTTTGTTCCCGTTGCTGCGCCCGGAACGGCAGGCAAATGCGGAGTCGAGCGAGGAACAGTGAGCAGTTACCGGCTAAGGCTGGGTTCTCCTGAACCTAAACAATCACTTTAAATATTGATGGCCTTCGCTCATGCTGGAGCACAGTTTGTGCCTTGGTCATTGGCAGCGCTACCGTAGCGCCACTTCGACGTTGGGTCGGTAGCGCTTTGCCCCATCTTGGCTGAGTTTGCAGCGAGCCTTCCGGAAGAGTGCCCCCGCCATTTAAAGTCTTGGCATGAAATCGTTGAACCGGGCCTATACGCGGCTCAGCATGCGCCGGCGGTATGAGGCCTGGTTCCTGCGTCTCGGCTTGTCCGATGGATCGGGCGCGTGGTGGTTTCGCTACCTGCTGACCAATCCCGGACGCGACGGATGTCCCCAAACAGCCTGTGCTCCCGTGCAGGTTTGGGCAACCTGGTTTCCGCGGAACGGCAGCCCTGAGAGTTTCATTCAGGACTTCCCTCTTCAAGCGCTCACCGTCAGCAGGCATCCAAGTACATTTTTTCTCGAAGCCGGGCCAAACCGCGTTGAAGAGAACAGGTGCCGCGGCGCGATCGAGGTGCGGGGCCGGCAGATCTCATGGGATCTCGCGTACCGCTCGCATTTCGGCGCGACGATGAGTAACAAGGGCTGGATCGGCTTTTCGCGTACACCGCACTCCGATGCCACGTTCAGCGGCGAGATTCGTTTGGGTGAGCGGGTGTTTCGCGGCGAACCCCTTGGCATTGGCCTTCAAGGCCACAACTGTGGATTTCGCCATCGCAATTTCTGGACGTGGATGCATGCGTGCTTTCCGCAACCCGATGGAAGTATCAGCACACTCGAAGCACTGGTCTATGAAATGCCGATCGGTCTCGTCTTTCGGAAGGCGATTCTCTGGCATCAGGGAACGGAATACCGGTTCCGCAAGATTCGCGAATCCCGTCGCGATCGCGGCACTATGCGATGGAATTTTCTTGCGACGTCCGCTGCCGGATCCGTGGCAGTAGAACTCGATGGCGGCGGCTCATCCCTCCACCAGTTGCCCTATGCGAAGACAGACTGCTCGGGAACGTTCGAGGTTTCCAATAACAGCCGGGCACGCGCGCAATTGAGAATGAAGTTGCGGAATTCCGGCGGGACAATGGAGCTCACGAGCGACGGCGGGGCCGTGCTGGAAATGACAGGAGACTACTGACGCCGCAGTTTACTTCGTTTCGCTCTTAGCGGCGGGTGCCTTCGCGGCTCCCTTTTGCGGCCCGAAATTTTTAGTGAGATAGGTAAGCATTCCGTCGCGATCCTCGTCCGCGATGCTCGCGCCCAGTCCTTCCATTTTTTCCAACTGCTGGGACCACTGCTCACGCGAAAGGTGCTGTTCGGTGATTCGGGTGGTGTTATGGCACTGGGTGCAGGCAGCTTTCACCTTCGCCTGCATGGGTCCAGGCGGCAGCGGTTTGGCAGGTGCGCTTGGAGCTTGGGTAAAGGCAAATGGGCTTGCAATGAACAAAACGGCAGGAAGGTAAAGGCGTCGAAACAAGCAGGATCCCCACTACACTCACGGCGGCAAAGCCGATCAGAGTCACCCCAAGGGTGCTGTTCTATGGTAGCGGAGTCGCTCTCAAGTGTCAGCAGTTCCGCTGAGATTGTTTGGAGGCGAGGCGCTAGTGTTTGGCTTTTGCCTTCGTCTTGGATTCGGCCACGGTTTTCGGCGCATCATAGGCTGCCTGATCTGCTGGTAGAGCGGAACTGAAATAGTCGACGAGCGCGTCATGATCTTTCGGATCCACCTCGGCTCCCCATTTGATCATCTTGTCGACTTCCTTTGTCCACGCGCCTTTCGTCAGGCGCTGCTGCACGATGATGCGAGCTTCATGACAGGTCAAGCAGGCAGCTTCTGCCTTCTCCTTGGCGGCACCCGCGGGCAACTGCTCGTTGGGCGAAGACTGAGCCACAGCAGCGAATGCCGCGAACAGAATTACCGCGCCCAGCTTCATCGTGAGAGTTCGATTGGATGTGTTCGGCCTGCTCATTTCGTGGAACCTCGGATCAAATGATTTCTCACCGCCGCTGCCATTGCCTTGAGGCAGATCTTCGCGGGCGGGATTGCACCCATCATCGGTCGAATACTTATCCCTGGACATAGACCTTCGCCTGATCATAGGCGTTGTAGAGATAGCCACTCGGATTCCAAACGGCCGCCTCCGGCTGCACTCTTCCCTGGCTATCGGTCGCTCGCGAGAGGATGATGTAGTCGCCGCTCTTGGTAGGTTTCCATTGATAGCTCCAGAGACGCCACGCATACTTGGCCTGGTCTTTGCCAAGTTGTGCGGCGTTCCAACTGGAGCCACCGTCGGTCGAAATTTCTACCTTGGCGATTTCGGCTTCCCCAGCCCAGGCCACTCCCTGAATCCGTTGCGCACCGCGCTTCAATTTTGCTCCGTCACTCGGCCCGGCGATCGTCGACTTCACCGTCAGCGCGGTGAGCGAATGAGTGTCTTCAGGCTTCACGGGCTCGCCAGGTTTTCCAGGCGTGTTCGGAAAGCGGTATCCCGGACTCATGAAGTTTCCCTCCGCGGGCTTGTCGAGAACGGTTATCTCGCTCAGCCATTTGCAGGAGGCAGCACCCACCCAACCGGGCGTGATGGCGCGGGCCGGGTACCCATGATGCGCTGGAATGATCTCGCCGTTCATCCGGGTTGCCACCAGCGTGTCTGCGTCGAGCGCCTTTTCAATCGGAATACTGCGAACGAACGCTGGTACTTTGCCGGGAACCTGATCCAGTCCGCGAAACTGAACATGTTTTGCCGTATCTTTCAATCCAGCTTTTTCAAGGAGCGCTTTCAGGCTGGGTCCGGAGAAGCGAGCATTGCCGACCGCACCCTTCCCCCATTGAATTCCCGGTACCTTTGGATTCTGAAGTGAGCGTCCGTTGCCGGCGCATTCGAGGATCGTGACAACTGAACGGGCCGGAATTTTTTCCAGATCGGCCAGAGTGAGGGTAATAGGTTTTTCGACTTCGCCCGTAATGGTCAGTTTCCATGCACTCGCATCAATCTTGGCTGGCGGATACATATGGTTGCGGACAAAGAAGTGGTTGATCGGAGTGATCCATTCCGTCATAAACTCGACCGGCGTTTCGAGGTCGAGGAAGCGGTAGGAGCGGACGATCATGCCGTCCTTGCCAGGCACAGAGATATCCGCGGAGTCGGCGGCCCAAGCCAGCAGCGGATGGGCGGCGCCAGCGGCCAGCACGGCGGTGGATGCAGTTCTCAGAAAATCACGACGGGATGGCACGGTTTCCATCACCCCCATTTATGGAAATTAAATCCCGGCTGCGATCCCCCGATTGCAGCCGGGCTTCGATGAAGTTCAGCCCTCGCGCTTTCCCCCATTTCAGGGCTGAAAGTACAGCTTCCAGGAGCGCACCGGGAAGGAAGCGAACGGTGCGCTTAATGTCTACTATATCGATAGACATTATTAAGTGCAAGCAAAAAATGCAAGGAAAACAGACGCGCCTCTCTAGCGCTGATCGAGTAAGCGGATGGTTTCGAGCACCGTGTTACCCACGATTTCCATGCTCTTGGGGCTGAGCTTATCCATGGTGTCTTGCGGGCTATGGTGAAACACGTTGTTGTAACCGTAGTCGAGGTCAATGACATCGGCACAGGGGACGCCACGTTTCAGGAACGGAAGATGGTCGTCTTCGATAGGGCCCTGGCGGGCGTAGAAGTGGGACTGGTAGCCACCGCGGACGGCCGCATCATAGATCAGGTCGAGCAGCCAGGGCGCACCGTTGGTGTTGCGATCGATGTTGAGATCGGCGTCGGCGATCATGTCCATGACCAATAGCGCTTTGATCTTTTTCAGCGTGCCGTCTTTTTCCCATTTCTCTGCAAGGTGGCGCGCGCCGTAGACACTGTCGGTCTCGGACCATTGACGCACAGCCTCTTCCCCGTCGGTCCAGACAAGCCAGACGCTGTAACCGTCACGGGTTTTGCCGCGAAGCTGGTTCGCGAACTCAAGCAGGATGGCCGTGGAGGACCCGCCGTCGTTCGCTCCGACAAAGCCGGTGTCCCGCAGCGGGTAGTTGGTGTCGTAGTGGCCGAGGATGACGATGATGCCGTCTTTCTTACCGGGAAACTTAGCAATGATATTGCGGACGGGGAACTTTCCTTCCACGGTGTCGGCCGTGAACGCGTCGTCTTCGACCTGGTCGCCCTTCAGGTGGTCGGTGATGTAGCGTTCGAGTTTCTTGTGATTCTCGTTGCCCATATACCGGGCGCCGAAGGCGGTGACTTCCTTTGTGTATTCAAACGCGCGCTTGCTGTCGATTTGGGGTAGCGGGCTTGTGTCGGGCGGGGCAGTTTGGGCTGCCGCCGACGCGGAGGATGCGGCCGCTGTGGCGGTTGACGGCGATGCTTCGGGCGCCGGGTTGCCCTTTCCGCACGCCAGCGTACTTGATTGCGCAAACACCAGCAAAGTCAGGAGCGCTCGGAGCCACAACGAATAGAAAGTGGATGGAGCGACAACTTCCTGTGTGGTCGCAGGCGATTTCATTATGTCTTTAGCATCGTTCACTGTATTTCGCTCGCTAGGAGTTCTTCTCGGAGCGCTTCTTGCGCTGGGTAGGATGCACAAGCCAGGCGATACCGATGCTCAAGACATACAAAGCCACCATCGGCGCGGCAAAGATGCACATATTCAAAATGTCCGTAGTGGGCGTAAGAATTGCCGCGATGATGAAGATGACCAGGATCGAATAGCGCAGATTCCGCCACATCCAACCAGCCGTGACTATCCCCATCAGTGCCAGGAAAAACACGAGAATAGGCATTTCAAAAATCACGCCCATCCCAATAATGATGGTTAGAAATAGATCCGTGTATTCGCCGATTGTGATCATCGGCTGGAACTGCTTGCCGTAGCCGATCAGGAATTCGAGAGCCTGCGGATAAACCAGTTTGTAGCCGAAGTATCCTCCCGCCAGGAAAAGGAAAACGGTCGAGAACATGAACGGGAAGACGTAGCGCTTTTCGTTGCGATAGAGGCCGGGCGAGATGAAGAGCCAGAGCTGGTAGAGGACAAATGGCGAGGCTACGAAGAGGCCCGCCATCGCTCCGACTTTCAAGTACAGATTGAAGGGTTCCGTCGGATTGAGATAGACGAGCTTTTCCGACAGGCCATTGCGCTGCAATGCCTCCATGATGGGGCGCTGCATAACCTCGAAGATTTTTTCCGCGTATCCCCAGCACAAGAAGAAGCCGACGGCCACAGCAACGATGGAATAGAGAATGCGCCGGCGCAGTTCCTCGAGGTGATCGAGGAACCCCATGGTGGGCATTTCATCCTTGGCGGAATCGTTCACGGAAGAGGCGGTTGCTTCAGGCATCCGGCGCTACTTTCGGCGCGGCGGGGGGCTCGGGCACGGATTCAACCTGGGCCTGAGCTGCCTCTGCCACTTCCTTCTGCTCTGGAGTCGGCGGATTAAAGATGCGGCTGGCGAGCGAATCGAGGGGCGCGCGCAACGGCGGCAGAATCTGGGGCTTGACATCCGCTTCAAGAGAACCGATTTCAGATTCGATCTGCGCGCGAAACTCGTTGGAGGCGCGCTTGAACTCGTTCATGAAGCGTCCAATCTGGCGCCCAACCTCCGGCAACTTCTTGGGGCCGAAGATCAGCAGGGCCAGAATGAACAGAAACACCATCTCTGAAAAGCCGAGATTCATGCAGTCATCATAATGCGGGAGAGGTAGAACGGGCCACTGGCAACTTGGGATGTTGGGAAAATTAGGAGGATTTTGAAGTGTTGGATGCGGGGACGGAGTTTTAACACCGTCCCCGCGCATCCTAATGAGACAAAGTACAAGACCTACCGGAAGGTGTATCCGATCGATACACCGTAGCGCGTTGCGTGATTGGAGCTGAATTCAAGGTTGTTGTTGATGAGGTAGAAACGCGCTTCGGGTCGAATAAAGAAGTTGTGCGTGGGGTAGAGCTTGAGGCCGGCGCCGAAATCCGCATCGAAGTGGTTGCTGGACTGGTAATTGGAGCAGTTATAGATACCGCAAACCGTGCCCGTATAGAAACGTGTGCTCAGCGCGCCGATACCGCCAACGAGTTCGAGGTAAGCATGCGGAGCAAGTTTGGGGGCGTAGACCGCGTTGATGTCGTAGAACAAAGGACGGTAGTTGAAACCCTGGCCAGCGTAGTCGCTTTGGGACGCCTTCCAGTAAACCTCGGCGCCAATGCCCATGTTGTGGAAGAAAAGAACGTCTCCACTGAACCCTGGGTAGGCTCCGCCGGTGAGCGATACGGGTTGATGGTCAACGCCGTTTCCATTGCTGGCTCCAGGAGCCGAAATGCCGCTGATGCCGAAGGCGAGATCCACCTTCTGAGCTTGCGCGATGTTTGAGAAAGTGACCAGAGCAGCACAAGCAGACGTCAGGAGAAGGGCAACACGCAATGTTCGTTTCAAGCAAACCTCCGAAAAATTTGTGGGTTGTTTTGCTTGTTAGATGCAAACGGCTGGTCATGCGCTGCCGCGGAGTAAGGGGAGTTACAAGAATTTACCTTGGCTGTAAGTAATTGATTCGGTGACGGTTAATTGATTCCACAGACAGGGACATGAACCTTCGGACTGCGTCTATAAATAGGCGTGCTAATAGGCGAGTAGGATGCGGAGATCGCGCAGGTTGTTGCCGGTGGGGCCGGTCACAATCGCATCTCCAAGCGCGTCAAAGGTGGGGTGGGCGTTAAAGGTGGAAAGCGCCTCGCGGACGACCTGCAGGCCCCTGGCGCGCGCCACCGTGCCGCCATCAACGACCGCTCCTGCGGCGGAACTGTTGCCGTCAATACCGTCGGTGCCAGCGCTAAGGACCGTGATGTCGTCTCCCGCTATTTTTCCGGCACAGGCCAGGGCAAATTGCTGATTGCGCCCGCCTATCCCTCCGTTGCGAACTGCGACGGTCACTTCCCCACCCGAGAGCAGGCAAACGCGGGATACCTTGGCGCGCAGATCGCGCACTCGACTCACCAGATACTCGGCCGCCTTCTGGTAATCCCAGTCATCGCACGAGTTGTCCACTTCCACAGCGAAACCCGCGCGGGTAGCAGCGATCGCTGCTTCGTCGAGTGCGAATTTGTTGGAGAGAACAGTCCACCAACGCGCGCGCACAAACGAGGGGTCGTCGGACTTGGGGGTTTCGTCGATGGCGTGCTGCCGGAAAAGATCAGCAACCGATTTTGGAAACTGTTCGATCAGTCCGTATTTTTCGACGATCGTGGTGCAGTCCTGGATCGAGGTGGAATCGGGCATGCTGGGACCGGAGGCAAGCGCGTCGGGCGTCGCATCGGGCACATCGGAAACAAGAATGGAAACTTGCTGTGCGGGATAAGCGGCCTGGGCGAGGCGGCCGCCTTTGACCGCGGACAGATGCTTGCGAATCGCATTGATCTCCGCAATGGGCGCACCCGAGTGAACGAGCGTGCCGTAGGTGGCGATGAGGTCGGCTAATGAAATTTCGTCATCCACGGGTTTCTCTACAGTCGAAGATCCGCCACCGGAGAGCAGGAAGATGACAAGCGACGCCGCGTCGAGCGAGCCTAGCGACTTGAGGATGGCCTCGGCCGCCTGGATGGATTCAGCGGTCGGTGTTGGATGTCCTCCGTGGAAGTAACGGAAGCCGCGAATCTGACTAGCCGGTTCCACTGACGAAGCGACGATGCCTTCGAGACGGCTGCCAACCTGGGCTTCCAAAGCGGCCGCCATCGTATGAGCAGCTTTCCCGATCGAGACGACGAATACACGGCCATAAGCGTCGAGGTCGTAGAGATCCTCGCAAACGCGAAGCACACTGCGCTCGCAGTGCACATGTCGGGAGAAGGCGCTCGCAATCGAAGCGTTCCTAAGAGCAGTCACGAAGATGTCGCGAGCGGTGTCACGCATGCGGCGAAATTGCTGATCGCGCTCCGGGGAGAGGTCAGGCATCGTGGCGATTATAGAGAAGGCGGCGTTGGATCAGGGCAGCACCGTCACGCGCGAAAGCGCTCACTCAGCCGGAAGCAATCGTTTCCCTGATCCATGCTTCCATGGTTTCCCGCATCTCGCGAAGGCGGCCCTCAAAAAAATGGTCTCCAGCTTCGATTCGGACCAGTTTCTTGGGCTCAGCGAAGGTGTTGACCAGCACTTCGAGTTTTCCAGCCGGGGCGAACTGATCGCGCGATCCGCTCACGAAGAGCTTGGGCTTGGGCGAGTCGCGGAGAAAATCAAACTCGTAGACTCGGCCCTCAATAGGAACAGCGGGAAGGCCGAGCGCAATGAGGGCAGGCACGCGCTCATCGGCATAGGCGGCACGTAAGCCCACAGCGGCGCCGAAGGAAAATCCGGCAAAAACAATAGGCAGCGGGAACTCGCGCTCGATCCAATCGAAAGCAGTGCGGACGTCTTCAACCTCGCCAAGCCCCCCAGCATGCTCGCCCTCGCTCAGTCCCGCGCCGCGGAAGTTAAACCGAAGAACGGGAAACCCGAAACTGTTCAAAGCCTTCATCGCGTGAAATACGACCTTGTTGTGGAGCGTTCCACCGTAGAGCGGGTGCGGATGACAGACAAGGGCAGCGTGAGTCGCCGTGGGCGAACCGGCATTGAGAAGCGCTTCGAGGCGTCCGGCAGGACCTTCGAGAGACAGCGAGCGAATGGTGGTGTTGTCGGTGGACACTGGATGGTCGTTGGTCGCTGGTCGTTCGTCGCCGCGAATCGCCTTTCACCCCTGCAAGTTCGCGCAATTTTTGATTTTAACAGCGGCTGAAGTTGGAAAATGACATCCGAACCAGAACGACCAACGACTAGCGACCAACGACTGTCGACTGTTACGCTTTTCCGCATGGGCTCGCACGACACGGGTTTGTTCTCTCTGACTCGCCAGTTGGTGGACATTGAATCAACGACTCCGCATGAAGGACCGGTGGGCGATTTCCTCTGTACGGAGTTGGGCAGGCGCGGATTTGATGCCCGCAAGATGCCGGTCGAAGCTGAGCGCAACAATGTGCTGGCGACCTGGCCGGGGCATCCGCAGCCTGAAATTGTCTTCTCCACCCACATGGACACGGTGCCGCCATTCATCGCTTCGTCCGAAGATGGGTCGCGAATCTACGGCAGGGGCTCTTGCGATGCCAAGGGAATCATCGCGACACAAATCGTCGCGGCGGAAAACCTGCGACAGGCAGGCATTTTCGTTGGTCTCCTCTTCCTGGTCGGTGAGGAAAGAGACTCAATTGGCGCGCAAATGGCCAACCAGCATCCGATCGGCGCGCGATTCATGATGAATGGCGAGCCCACGGAGAACAAGCTGGCGCTCGCAAGCAAAGGATCGCTGCATGTGATCCTGACGGCACATGGCAAGATGGCGCATTCCGCCTATCCGGAACTGGGGGAGTCTGCGATCGACAAACTTGTTGAGGCGCTGCACCGGTTGCACGCGATGAAGCTCCCCGTGACAGACGCTGGGCAGTACACAAAGAATGTCGGTATGATCGAAGGCGGGCGGGCCCGCAACATCATTCCCGACTTCGCACGCGCCGAACTCTTCTACCGGCTCGTAGGACCTTCCGACGACCTCCGGCGGGGTATTGTCGATGCCGTCGACGGATTGGCGGAGGTTGAGTTCACCCGCGAGGCTCCGTTCATGCGGATGCACACATTGGAAGGTCTGCCGACGATGGTCGCTGCTTTCACCACCGACATTCCTTCTCTCGGAAACTGGGGCAAGCCATTGCTGCTCGGTCCAGGTTCGATTCACGTGGCGCACACCGTGGGCGAGTTTGTGGAGAAAAAGCAACTCGAGGAGGCGGTCGAACTCTACTGCCTGGTTGCAAAGACACTGACATCCCGCAGTTGACCGGGGCAAGAACGCTACTCGCCAGTCTCACGATAAACTCTTGTGATGAGTTCCCCGTCCCACAATGCCCTTTCCCGGGCGTCGTCTTCCTATCTGCGTTCCGCCATGCACCAGCCTATCCAGTGGCATGAGTGGGGCGACGAGGCATTTGCGGCCGCCCGGCGGGAGAACAAACCAATGCTCCTGGATATCGGCGCGGTCTGGTGCCACTGGTGCCACGTGATGGATCGGGAGTCCTACGACGATCCGGAAGTGGCCAAGATCGTAAATGACAATTACATCGCGGTAAAGGTTGACCGGGATGAGCGTCCCGATATCGACAGCCGTTACCAGGTCGCGGTCAGCGCGCTCACCGGTCAAGGCGGCTGGCCGCTGACGGCGTTTCTCACTCCAGACGGCAAGCCGTTTTATGGTGGCACGTATTTCCCTCCCGCGGACCAATACGGCCGGCCAAGTTTCAAGCGCGTTCTACTCTCCATTGCGCAGGCCTACCGCGAGAAGAACGGCGAAGTTGTCGAGCAGGCAAAAATGGTCGAAAGCGCGATTTCGCGCGCCGAATCGTTTGCCGGAGGTGGAAGTGTTTCGGCGACCGTGATCGACGCCATCGCGGAATCCGCTGAAAAGATGTTTGACGAGAAGAATGGAGGATTTGGAAGCGCTCCGAAATTCCCTCATCCCTCGGCGCTCGACCTGTTGATGGAGCAGTACGTCCGGACGGACAAAGACGAATTGCGACATATTTTCATCCACACCTTGGAGAAGATGGCGCGAGGCGGCGTGTATGACCAACTGGCGGGAGGATTCCATCGCTATTCCGTCGATGAGCGTTGGGTTGTGCCTCATTTCGAGAAGATGAGCTACGACAACTCGGAACTGCTGAAAAATTACGTTCACGCCTACCAGGCCACCGGCGATGAGTTTTTTGCGGACGTGGCGCGAGACATGATTCGCTGGATCGACGAGTGGTTGAGCGATCAGGGCCGCGGAGGCTTCTACGCCTCCCAGGACGCCGACTATTCCATGGAAGACGACGGCGACTATTTCACGTGGACTCTGGCCGAAACGCGCGCGGTACTCACCGAGGACGAAGCGCGGGTGGCAGAGTTGCACTATGACATCAACGAAATTGGCGAGATGCATCATGATCCCGCAAAGAACGTGCTTTACATCCGGTCTGGGGTAGAGGAAATCGCCCGTCGGATGAATTTGAGCGAGGATCGGGTTCGCGAACTGCTGGAGTCAGCAAAACGTAAGATGTACGCAGCGCGGCGGGAGCGTCCGACCCCTTACGTCGACAAGACTCTGTATGTGAGCTGGAATGCAATGTTCGTTTCTGCTTACCTGGAGGCCGCTAAAGTTCTGAATTTGGGAGAAGCGCGGCAGTTCGCGCTGCGTTCGCTGGATCGTTTGCTGGCGGAAGGCTGGACTAGCCAGGAAAAGTCAACTGCAAAACCCACTGCAACGGTCGCGGACAAGAGTGTCCGCGCCACCTTAAAGCATGTAATTGCTTATTCGGATCCAATGGCAGACCTGCGCGAGACCGCAGGCGTGCTCGACGATTATGCGTTCACGGTAATCGCGTGTCTGGACGCGTACGACACAACGGCCGACGTCAGTTATTTCCGCTTTGCGCGTGCGATTGGCGACGCGATGGTACACGGCTTCTTCGATCGTGAAGGTGGCGGGTTCTTTGACACGGACCAGCGCCGGGCGACAGCCGATGGAATGGCGACCGGTCCGGCAGCGCACGGAATTCTAGGGACGCAACGGAAGCCGTTTCAAGATTCCCCGACACCAGCGGGAAATCCGGCGGCGGCGATTGCGTTACTGCGGCTGCATGGCTATACGAACGACGCTTCCTATCGGGACCATGCCGAGCGAACACTAGAGGTCTACTCGGGAGTGGCGGGGCAGCACGGAATCTTTGCTGCCACGTATGGGCTGGCCGTGGCTCGTTTCACCGTCCCACATAAGCAAGTTGTGGTCATCGGGAAGGATGATTTGGCGCGCGAATTGTATCGGGCAGCGGCACTTCCGCTCTCTCTGAGTACGGCAGTAATTTGTCTCAACTCTGACAATGTAGTGGCCCAAAATCTACCTCCGGCTTTGGCGGAGACGATTCCGCTTCTTCCGGCGCTTCGCGAGGGGCGCTCGTTTGCGGTCGTTTGTTCCGGATTTGCCTGTCAACCCCCGGTGTTTGACGTGCCGGAACTGGTACGGATACTTGGTTCGAGCTCGCGTCCGGCGGCGTGACAGTTTGCCGGCGCCTGGCCTTTCCTCTTCATCTTGATGGTTTAAGAACCCTCTAAAAATCACCCTCTGGGGGCTGGCGTTCGCCTGCCCCTTTTGCGTCCACGGGAGGGCAAGTCGGCGCTGCACAACACTCCTTGAAGTCCCCTCCCCTTTCTGCCGATGAAGTATCCGGCGGAGTTTGCGATGCCTTCCAGTTTTCTCGACAGCCCGGGGCTATTCCAGACGATTTTGGAGGAATTGCCCGTAGGGATTTATGTCGTCGACAAAGGGCAAAAGATTCGCTTCTGGAACCGGGGGGCGGAACACATCATTGGCCATCTTGCGCATGAAGTTGTGGGACGGTTGTGCACTGATCACATAGCCGGCGCCTGCGACCGGCAAGGGCAGAGTCTCTGCGGCGACAGGTGCCCGGTGGCCGCGACTCTGAAGGACGGGCAGACACGAAGGGTGACAGCCTACTGTCTCCATAAACAGGGACACCGTTTGCCGGTTGAGATTCGCAGCCAGGCCATTGTCAGAAACGGCGACTTCATCGAAGGCGCACTCGTCGTGTTCGAAGAGTTGGCTGCTTTCCGCGAGGAATCAACCGAGGGTTCAATGTACGGCTGCCTGGATATAGTGACGGGAATTCCGGCACAGCGCTTGACCCGAGCTGTGCTGAATGAATCGGTGGCGGGGATGGAGGAGTCGCATCGCGGTTTCGGGATACTGCGTTTTCGCGTGCTCGGAATCGACGAATTCCGGTCCAAACATGGGCCGCAATCGGTCGTACCGTTTCTGAGCACCGCCGCCCACACGTTGCGCCGAAGCCTGGATCCAACGAGTTTCCTGGGTCGTTGGGGGGAAGATGAATTCATGGCCGTACTGCCGTCGGCAAGCCCTGTGGCGACAGCGGCGGCGGCAGAAACCGCCTGGAATCTGGTTACGCGGTCAGAAGTTTGCTGGTGGGGAGATCGATTTCCGATCGAGGCGGTGGTTACCTACACAGTAGCGCAACCTGGAGACAAACTCGAAAAATTGCTGAACGGGTTGGAACCGCAACATGCTGGAGTGGCAGGCCGGGCCCTTGGCCCTGCAGGCAATGGAGCCAGCGTCGCTGCTCCGCGAGGGTAATGCCTTATGTTTGCGATCATTGGGATCGTGGTGGTTTTTGGCTGCATCGTGGCCGGCTACCTGATGGAACACGGCAACCTGCGGGTGCTGATGCAGCCGGCGGAATTGATCATCATCGGTGGAGCGGCGGCAGGCACAGTCCTGATCGCCAACCCGCTGCACATCCTGAAACAGATTGCGGCCGGCATCGGCGGAGTGTTCGGTTCTTCCAAGTACAACAAGCAACGCTATATCGATTCGCTGAAGATGATGTATGAGCTCCTGCAAAAGGCGCGCAAGGAAGGATTGGTTGCGCTGGAGAACGATATCGAGGAGCCGGACAAGAGTCCTCTGTTTTCGAAGTACAAGGACTTCGTCAAGAACCACCATGCTCGAGATTTTGTTTGCGACACGATGCGGATGGCGGTCAGCGGAGGCGTGGAAGTCTTCGACCTGGACCAGATGCTGGACGCCGACATGGAAGTGCATCACCACGAGGCGGCGGAACCAGCCTCGGCGCTGACGACGACTGCCGATTCGCTGCCCGGTCTGGGGATCGTGGCGGCTGTGCTCGGCGTCGTGATCACGATGGGAGCGCTCGGCGGCCCACCGGAAGAAATCGGGCACAAAGTTGCGGCGGCCCTGGTTGGAACATTTCTGGGCATTCTGTTGTGTTATGGACTTGTGGGTCCGGTCGCGGCGCGCATGGGAAAATCGGCGGAGGAAGAACATGCTTTTCTGCTGGTCATGCGGGTGGTGATGGTCTCATTCCTGAAAGGTGTGGCCCCGATTATGGCCGTTGAAATCGGACGGCGCGTCGTGCCGGGGCACGTCCGCCCCTCCTTTAAGGACGTCGAGCAGGCATGTCGCGGTGGCGGAGGCTCGGCCAGTGCGGCGGCCGCAGCCGCACCATCTCCCGGATAGGCATCATGCCCACGGCTCCCATCATCGTTATCAAGAAGAAGAGCGGCCATGGCGGCCATCACGGTGGAGCCTGGAAAGTCGCTTACGCCGATTTCGTCACGGCGATGATGGCTCTGTTCATCGTCTTGTGGCTGTTGAACTCGAGTAAGCAGATTCAGGAAGCGGTGGGCGGCTACTTCAAGGATCCTACGGGGACCTCCAGGAAAGTTGGGACGAACCAATCAGGCGCGGGCGAGAACTTCCAACTAACCAAGCAGAACATGGCTCAGCTCAAAGAGCAGTTGCAAAAGAGCATTCAGAGCATCACCGATCTGGAAAAGCTGAGAAACAACATCGAGATGACAGTAACAGCGGAGGGATTGCGGATCGAATTGCTGGAGTCGGAAAAAGGTACGTTCTTCGACAGCGGGAATTCCGCGCCCAACCAGAGTGGCCAGGAAATGCTCACACTGTTGGCGGCGGAGCTAGAAAAGGTGCCCAATCACATTTCGGTCGAAGGTCACACGGATGCGAAACCATTTGCCGGCACAGGGAATTACAGTAACTGGGAGCTATCGGCAGATCGGGCCAACTCCGCGCGACGTTTGATGCAACAGGCAGGGTTGCGCGGGGATCAGATCTCTCAGGTACGGGGCTTTGCCGACCAGCGCTTGCGGAACTTGCGCGATCCGCTCGATCCATCGAACCGCCGCATTTCCATCATCGTCCAATACCTCAGCAAAGATATCGATGCAGAAGACGGCGCGGACAAACCATCGAAAGAGTCGGGAGAAAAACACTCCGACAGCGCTGCACCAGGAGTCGAGTCGGCTCCAAATACCGAAGCAAAAAAATAAGGCCAACCACCAGGGTCAGCCTAAAAGAATGCTTTCGTAATCCTTATGTTACGTCATCGTTCTTAAGTGATAACGAACTGCGATTTATGCGTCGCAGTTCGGACGGCTGGGAGGACAAATTGCGATCGGACCGCCGGGAGTTTGAACTCTCGGAACAGCCGCGTACGCGTACGTCCCTACCAAACCTACCAACAACAGTAACGCCCTGAGCGAACGTTTCATTGACTTCTCTCCTTAGGGTCTGCCCAACAACCTCCAAAAAAAATCGGTGCTTGCTAGGCCGGGGCATTATACACAACACTCAAAATTTTGATTCTTTGGGTGTTACAGAGGGTTGCGCAATGAAAGGTTGCAGCCGAAAGGTCGTGTTGTAAGTGCAGGTCCGCAAGCGAATGCGAAATTACAGTATTTCCTGTAGGTTTGTTAAAGTAATGGTTTCAGTTCAGGCGGCAAACGACGGGGCTCTTTAGAACAGATAGCGAGAGGCCAAAATTTCTCTTGACAGGTTTTTGGGAGTGGGGCGTTTCGTCGACCTACCGGCCGGTTTTTGCTCCCACCGCCGCAGAACTCGCTCGAAGCGGCTCGGGGGGTGTGGGGATCTCCAGAGCATCTTGCATCGATTCCAGATTCGAACTCCGTGAAAATGCGCGTTCGACCATTCCTTCGAACATGGGAATGAGCGAATCATTGGGCACATTGTGTTGTAGGTCTGCCAAGCCTTGCTCCCACCGCTGTGTCTGCAACCGGTTGACAGCGACTTCACGCACGACCTGGGGTGCGAGCGCATACGCTAGCCAAACAACAATCGATAAGTTATAGGACAGCATGTTGAGCAGGTTGTAGTTCCCTTGATGGACAAGACCGCCCGAAATCATTGCGAGCAGCATCAATTCGGCGCCCGCAAAAAGTCCAAAGCCGAGTGCGATGCCAAAACTCACTTGCCGGCGGGAAACTCCCAGGAAACGCGAGAACAGGATCAGGAAGAGAATGAGTCCAAACTGGACCATGCGGACGGAACGGGCAAGCGTCGTCACGGCGTGAATGATCGGATCGACCCCAAACGCATTGGAGGCAGCCACTACAACGGAAACCAACAGCATGACTACACCCGCCCACTTGAAAATCGGGGTGCCGAGATCCTTCAGCGCGTGATAAGGGCGGAAGACATCAAGAAAAATCTCGTGAATAACTTTGAAGCCGATCACCGCATTGACCGCTTCTCCGAACCAATACAGCCAGAAATACCACTTGTAGGTTTCGTCACGATAGAGCGGGAACGTGACTGCAAAAATTAGAACTTGCGCCAGCAGGAATGAGAAGAAGACGGGAAACTGCTTGTAGAGCTTGCGACGCCACCACACGGCCGCCACCACCGATTGCAGGATCGGTTGCGCGCACCACAAACAAAGAGACGTCGTGTGGCTATGGAATGACATTCGGCATCGGGATTGAGCGGAGCGACCATGTGTGCGTCGCCGCGTCCATCCCCACACCTATCCTCAGGCAGGTTGGTACACAGGGTCAACCTACTTAGGTAACCTTAGTAACCATTACCTTGCGGAAGGCTACCCGGGCCCAAACCATGGTCGGGAGCAGGATTTTCGGCGATCTACCCCGCCTCAGGGGTGGAATGAAGGTAGGCGCGCATCATGCGGACTTCATCATCCTTCTCGTTGAGGTCGTGCAGCAGTATGTCGCGCAAGGAGACGACGCCCTTCAGCTCGCGGCCAGAGCACACCGGCAGGTGCCGAAAGCCATGGCGGCGCATCAGGGTCATGCAGGTCTCCAGGGAGTCGTCCGGGCGGACTGTCATCGGGTCCTCGGTCATGACCTGGCTAACCAGCGTGCGGTTGGCGTCCTTGCCACCCACGAGTACCCGGCTCATCAGGTCGCGCTCCGAGAAGATACCGACTAGTTCGCCTTGCCGAAGAACCGGCACCGCGCCGATGTTGTGGTCGACCATCAGGCGTGCAATTTCAAGCACCGTCTGACTCGCGTCGGCGGAAACGACCAACTGGCTTTTAAGAAGATCACAGATCAACATTTGCACCTCCGTGGACTTGCTACCTGCTCCGGTGCACAACGTCATCTCAGCTTCGACGAACAGAGAGCGAAGCCGTTTCCCTGCAACTTCGGCGGAGTATATGTCGAAAATCGGCGTGGGGAAAGAAAAAACGTGATGAGCCGAGGGGATGATGGCTCGTTAGGCTCTCAGGAAACCTGCCGGTCCAGCCTTTGGTTCACGGAAATCACATACGACGAAGGCGCCAGAGCTGGTGGGATGTCGGCGTGGCTCCTCGCAGTAACGATTACGTTGTAGTCATCGCTCGCCCTCAGCCGTGCGAAGACCGGAGTTGCTTCCTGCGGCTCGATCAGGGCTAGATAACGTAGGAAATCAAACACGTCAGCCGTGGGTTCCAGTCCTGGCGCAACAAATGAGACCTCGACATCCTCGTGATGGAAGTGCCATGCCAGGGAGGCAGCCAGGCGCACAGCCCGCTCGTACGTGGCCGGCTCCAGAACTCCCGGTGCCGGGTTGTCGAACACGATTCGAAGCTTCCGCTCGTCTTCGCGGCTGAACTCACGCACCTTGAGAGCTCCCGTGCGCGCCGTAGCCTTCCAGTCCACATGGCGGGCCGAGTCTTCCGGCATGTACTCGCGAATACGGTACAGATCGTAGCCGCGCCCCCGCACGAATGTTTCGAACTCTCCAGTCACCATGGGAAGAACTTCCAGGAACTGGTCTGTCGGTTCCACAACCGGATAGGCGATGATCTCCCGGACGAGGTTGATGCGGCGAGTCTTCGTTAGGAAAGCAAACGGAAAGCGAGTCGACAAGCCAAAGTTTTTCTCCCGGTAGCGTCCCCGCGCCGGAAATGTGAGTTCGAGATCGGCGCGAAGCTCCTGTTCCGGAGCCAGAAAGGGGAAGTAAACGGACTGCCGGAGGATCGGCCGCTCGGTTTCCTCGCTGACGCGGCGCAACCGACGATCCGGCAAGCGCAGCCACTGCTGCTCAGGGGCACGGTTTCGTGGAACGCCGAGTGTGTACGCCTCCCAACGCCAGCGCTTTGCCGGCTTTCTTTTCCCGGGGACGACACGAGCAGAAAAGGAAGGCATCCACGAACTGGTGTTCGTCACCAGCAGGCGGGCCAACACCGGCCGCCCCGCAAAAACATGTTCCGGCAAATGAACATCCAGGGCGAGGCTGCGAAGAACGATAGCGGAGGCAATACCAGAAACCACGATCGCGGACAGTAGCGCTGCCACAATCACATAGAGCAAGTTATTGCCGGTGTTAATGGCAGCGATGCCGATGACGACTGTGATCAGGATGTAGACCACCCCCGCCCGGGTGACGTCGTAATCCATCGCTTCGCGCACGCGCGCTGCAACCACACGCCGCGCCAGGTAGGGCACGGTGGTCAGGCCGACAAAGGTCGCCAGCAGGAGCGCCGCCGACGCCAGAATGATCGTTCCCCAGACGTTTCCCGATTCGCGGGACACCGTCGAAAACAAGGCGGCTCCAAAGGCCAGTACCAGGCCGACAATCGCGAACAGGAAGCGTACCCAGACGTGCGATAGTCCCAATTGCAGGAATCGCGGGGTCTGGGAATCAGGTGCGCTTTTAGAAATAATCGACATCACTCGTCATACAGCGGCTTAGGGATTGCTTGTTCCAGCATATGACGGCGCGGCCTACGGCGGAAGTGACCGAAGATTGGGCTGGTCGCGGCCGAACTACGAATGCCGCCATCGTCGACCCGGCCGTCAGCCAAAAGATCGGGCTCAATTAATCAGTTGGAGGGTGGCGCCGGTGCCTCCACCAGACGTAAAGGATCACCACTGCGACGACGATCACAACCGCGATGTTGAAACGCTGCATGGTCCGGACCAATGTGCGCCAGTGCTGCCCAAAAAGATATCCGGCACCTGCGATGAACGTCACCCAGACGGCCGCACCCAGAAAGTTGAAAATCGCGAAGGGCCGCCAGCGCATGCGCAGCACACCGGCGAGGGGCCCTGCAATCACACGCATTCCGAAAACAAAGCGGGCAAAGAAAATGGCGGCCGGGCCGTAGCGGGCAAAAAGGGCCTCCCCGCGGTCAACCACACTCTGCGGGATGCGAAAGAAACTCCGATATCGATCGAGCAGCGGGCGTCCGCCGTAGTGGCCGAGCGCGTATCCCAGATTGTCGCCGATGGTGGCGGCGCAAGTGGCGATCACAATGATCCAGCCAAGTTGCAGCTTATGCTCCGAATACGCCAGAAAACTCGCGAGCAGAAGCGTCGTTTCTCCCGGCACAGGAATGCCGGCGTTTTCGCAAAACAGGGCTAGAGCCACGGCCCAATAGCCGTACTCGGCAACGAATGTTCGCACCGAATGAAAAATACTATGTCCCATGTAGAGGAGATCTGAGCTTATCAAATCGACTTCGGCACTTGCATTGTGGCGTTGCCTTGCACGGAGTCATCCGCCGCGGTAAGGAACTCGATAAGCACCTTGTTGAACTCTTCCGGCTCCTCTTCATAAGGCAGATGTCCCGCGCCCTCCAAAGCCACCAGCCTCGCGTTGCGAAAGTTCTGGCGTAACAGCTCTGCTGACCGGAAATCCACCGCCCGATCTTTCGTTCCCCAGACAAGAAGAGTGGGATACCCGGCAATGATAGGCAGCGCCGCCTCCAACTCTGTAAGGTCCGACGTCCAGTTCTTCACGATATTCGCGGCATGGCGAAAACCGTGATTCTGGAGCACGGGAACGCGGTAACCGGCCAGCGAGTCACCGGGGATCTTCGATCCATCGCCGAAGAGGCGGCGCAACCAGAGGCAGTCGAGTGAGCGCCATCGCTGGATCGAGTTTCGAAATAATGCCGAGCCCAAGGGAGTTCCCAGAAAAGGCGCCAATCGCTTCCCATGGGGCGACCAGGGATTA
>Ga0265338_10001719_pt1 | contig 34724 bp, 28 predicted proteins | sample 42126metaG_FD_193579 | JGI IMG/M metagenome (GOLD analysis project Ga0265338, IMG submission 193579) | Rhizosphere microbial communities from Carex aquatilis grown in University of Washington, Seatle, WA, United States - 4-21-26 metaG | ecosystem: Host-associated > Plants > Roots > Rhizosphere...
ACCAACCATCGGACTGGACGTCATTTCCCAAAAGACCGTCCGCGAATTCATCCGCCGCCACAACGCCGAGCAAAAGACCACGATTCTGCTCACCAGCCATTACATGGCTGATATTCAGGCGCTCTGCCAGCGCGTCATCATCATTGACCACGGCAAAATTTTCTTCGACGGCAAACTCGACGAAATCGTGGACCGTTTCGCCGATTTCAAATTTGTTACGATTCAATGCGCCAATGCCGAAGCCCAGTCGGCGGAGAATCTGGCGCGCTACGGCGAAATCGTGGAAAAGAATTCCGGCTCCATCACGCTCAAGGTCAAACGCGACCACGTGATTTCCGTCTGTAAATCATTGCTCGACGAATTGCCGGTGACCGACATTGACATCGAGGAAGTGCCGATTGAAGACGTCATCCGCCAGATTTTCGCGCGGTGAATCAATCGCAGGGCACGGTGCGGTCCGATGCCCAATCGCGGGTTTCCTGGATTTTTTCCCGCATCACGACCGATAAGGGGCGGGTTTGTTGGATTTCGGCGATCAAATCCGGTTGGGTCAGGCTGTGCTTTTGCGCGTGCGCGGTGTACATCGCCGACACAATGGCTTGTTCAATTTCCGAACCGGAAAAACCTTTCGTGGCTTCCACCAGCGCGTCCAGGTCAAATTGCGCCGGCTCCAGCGAGCGTTTGCGCAGGTGAATCTGTAAAATATCCCGCCGGTTCTGCGGCGACGGCAAATCCACGAAAAAAATCTCATCGAAACGTCCCTTGCGCACCAGTTCCGGCGGCAGGCGCATGATGTCATTGGCGGTCGCCACCACGAAAACCGGCTTTTTGCGTTCGGACATCCAGGTCAGAAAAGTTCCTAAAATCCGGCGCGACAAACCGTCATCGTCTTCCTGTACAGCCACGCCCTTTTCGATTTCGTCCATCCACAGGACGCACGGCGACATGACTTCGGCGGTTTCAAAGGCCTTGCGCAGATTGCGCTCGGTTTCGCCGTAATATTTGTTGTAAAGCACGCTAAAATCGAGCCGCAACAGCGGCGCGCCGAAAATCGCGGCGGCGGCCTTGGCCACGAGGCTCTTGCCACAACCCTGCACGCCCAGCAACAGGACGCCGCGCGGCGGATCGAGCTGGGTGTCGGTGTCGCCGGTGAAAAAATCCTTACGCACGGTCAGCCAGTTCTGCAACCGATGCAGGCCGCCGATTTCCGAGAATTGCACGGTTTCATATTCAAATGACAAAACGCCGTCGCGGCCGAGCAGTTCATATTTGGCCCGCATGACTTCGGGCATTTCCGATTCGGAAATCACGCCGTCATCATTGATGGCCTTGAGCGCCAGGCGGCGCACGTCCGTGGCCGTAAGGCCAACCAGGTTCCGTACCAGCAAATCAATCGCCTTGTTCGTGGTTTGGACGTCACGTTTGCCATGTTCCGCGCCCCAATCGGCAGCCACGTCATAAACCATACCGCGCACCTCATCGGCCGAAGGCAGCGGCAGGCGAAAACGCGCGGTGAACGGTTGCAACTCCGGCGGTATCGGCATGGTCGAGCCAACCAGCACCACCGTCGAATAATGATGTGAATACGTCAGGGCAATGTCCTTCAAATAACGAACCGTGACCGCATCGTCCAAATAAGGATGAAAATCCAGAAGCACAAACAGAGAATGTGTCACCGAGGTTTTAATGAAGTTTAAGACTTCCTGCGATTTGACAACCGACTGCAGCGGCTGGTCGCAGGGATCAAACGCCTGTAAACCTTCGGTCACGGTCCAGCGATAAGCCTTGAATTGAAAGCGCTTCGCGATTTGCCGCACCATTTGGACAATCTGCGGTTCTTCGCCGGTCTCGACGACAATCAGCGGCGTTCGCGAACGGATGATGGCCTCCAAATCACGAATCGGGCTTTCCGTGACAAGCGATCCCGTGTTGGCGAGTTTGGCGGACGGCAAATTCATTCAAGTAGCCCTTAAAACTCCCGAAATCGCTTCGGCCCGCAAGGAAAAACTCCTTATTTTCTCCTGTTTTGTGGTCGCTTTGATTACGCCGCTTCCATATCTGGCTTGCGCCGCACAATGGGCTGGGTTTCACCCAGCACGACGGACTGCGTGATTTTGACATGCACAACATCGGAGCTGTCGGGCGCGTCGTACATCACGTCGAGCATGAGCCGCTCGATCAATCCGCGCAATGCGCGTGCCCCGGTGCCCTTTTTGAGCGCCAGAACCGCCAGTTCACGCAGCGCGTCGGGCGTGAATTCCAGTTCCACGCCTTCCATCGCCATGAGCTTGGCGAACTGCTTCGTCAGCGCATTCTTGGTGTCGGTGAGAATGGAAACCAGTTGATCCTCGGACAGTTCCGTCAACGTCGTCACCACCGGCAGCCGGCCGATGAATTCGGGAATGAAACCGTAGTCCAGCAAATCCTCCGGCTCGGCGCGCTGCAAAATTTGATCGCGCGGGGTGGCAGCGCTCTTTTGCATCTCACCAATGGCGCCAAAACCCATGGTGTGCCGGCCCAGCCGCCGTTGAATGATTTTCTCCAGACTGACAAACGCCCCGCCGCAAATGAACAAAATGTCCGTCGTGTCCACGCGGATGTATTCCTGTTGCGGATGTTTGCGGCCGCCCTGGGGGGGCACGTTGCAAACCGTGCCTTCGAGGATTTTGAGCAGCGCCTGCTGTACGCCCTCGCCGGAAACGTCGCGCGTGATGGACGGGCCGTCGGCTTTGCGCGCGATCTTGTCAATCTCGTCAATGTAAACGATGCCGCGCTGGGCGCGCTTCACGTCGTAATCCGAGTTTTGCAGCAATCGCAAAATGATGTTCTCCACGTCTTCGCCCACGTAGCCGGCCTCGGTGAGCGTCGTAGCATCGGCGATGGCGAACGGCACATCGAGAACCCGGGCGAGCGTGCGCGCCAGCAACGTTTTGCCGGAACCGGTCGGACCGATCATTAAAATGTTGCTCTTTTCGATTTCCACACCGGCGTGCTTGGTCTTGCCGGCAGCCGTTCCCGATTCTGGTTCCTGTTGAATGCGCTTGAAATGATTGTGAACCGCCACGGCCAGGGTCTTTTTGGCATGGTCCTGGCCGACGCAATGCAGGTCCAGCAGCCGTTTGATTTCGGCGGGTTTGGGAACGGTGAATTTCGGCTGTTTTTTCTGATTCTGCAGCTCGAGTTCGCGGTCGAGAACGTTTTTGCAAAGGATGATGCAGTTGTCGCAAATGTAAACGCCCGGCCCGGCGATGAGCTTGCGCACTTCCGCGTGCGACTTGCCGCAGAAACTGCACATCGTGAGGTTGTTGGGGCGCGCCATGGATATTTACGATTTACGATTTACGATTGTCGATTTTCGTCGGAGTTCACACTTTAGCGTGCTCCACGATAAACAATCTCGCCCGGTGGGATTAAATTCAAAAATAATTTGATCCCTCATGTGACGACAGAAGTTTTTTCCACTGCGCCGGGAATTTCCTTTCGGGATTGCACAACGTGATCCACCAGGCCGTATTCCTTCGCCTCATCGGAGGACATAAACCGGTCGCGGTCGGTGTCGCGCGCCAGTTCATCGACTTTGCGCCCGCAATGTTTGCCGAGAATTTCGTTGAGCCGGTCCTTGAGCCTTAAAATTTCCTTTGCCTGAATGCTGATGTCGCTGGCCTGACCCTGCACGCCGCCCCATGGCTGGTGAATCAGAATGCGCGCGTTCGGCAGCGCATAGCGCTTGCCCTTGGTGCCCGCCGCCAGCAGCACGGCCGCCATGCTCGCCGCCTGGCCGATGCAATACGTGTTCACGTCGCAGGTGAGAAACTGCATGGTGTCGTAAATCGCCAGCCCGGCGGTGACGCTCCCGCCCGGGGAATTGATGTAAAGATGAATGTCCTTCTTCGCATCGGACATCTGGAGAAATAGCAACTGGGCAATGACGATGTTGGACACCGTGTCATCCACCGCCGTACCGAGAAAAATGATGCGGTCCACCAGCAAGCGTGAGTAGATGTCCCACGTCCGCTCGCCGCGACCGGTCTGTTCGACCACAATCGGAACTAAAAAATTTTGCATGGCTAAATAACTACTCTATTTTTCGCGCAAGTAAAGGAGCAAACCTCACGCCAAGCCGCCAGGGCGCTGAAAAAATTTACTTTCCGTCCATGACTGAACACTTTTTCCAGATCAACCGGAACGCACTCGCAAAATCCTCCGGCTTTTCAGTCATCCAACGCGTAACTGCTTCCGGCGCAAACCATTCGCCGCACTCGATTTCGTCAGGATGCAATTGAAACGGCCCTTCGGCCTGACAGCGATAAACCCGGACGAATTCCTGATCCGTCTCCGCGCACGCGTCCAGTTTGAACAAACGCTCCGGCGTTTTTGAGACAATTAATCCGAGTTCCTCGCGCAGCTCGCGCATCGCGCAAACATCGTAATTCTCGCCGGAATCCACGTGGCCGGATGACGAGGAATCCCATTTGCCTGGTTCGCGGTCCTTGGTCATCGACCGTTTCTGGAGGAAGATTTCGCCGCGCGAATTGAACACGAGCACATGGATCGCGCGGTGCAACAAGCCCAGCCGATGGACCTCGCGTCGCGACCTGCGGTCAATCACCTGGTCACGCTCATTGACGACATCAAAGATTTCTTCGCTCATAATCTTGTAGCCGCCATGTGAATCGGCGGGAATTCCCGCGCTTTCACAAGCGCGGCTACGACAAAAGTTCCTCGGTCAAATGGACAAACTGTTCCAGACTCAATTTCTCCGCGCGTTCCCGCACCGGGATTTTCAATTGAGCAAACGCCGGTTCCAATTTTTCAACCGGCCAATCTTCGCGCAACAATTTCAGCACCATTTTCCGCCGCTGGGAAAAGGCGCGTTTCACAATTTTTACAAAAACCTCGCGTTGTTCCGCCGGCAACGGCGGCACTGGGCGGCGTTCCAAAACCACGCAAGCCGAATCCACATCCGGTGCAGGAAAAAAACAACCCGCCGGAATCTTGAAACATTCGTGCGGCTCGTAATCGAGTTGCACCAGCAGCGTCAGCACGCCGTAATCCTTGCCGCCGGCTTTGGCCATCAGCCGCCCGGCGACTTCAAGTTGCAGTGTCGCCACCATCCGTTTCGGGGCGCGCGTACCTTGCGCCAGTTCCACCAGGATCGGCGACGCGACGGAATACGGCAGATTAGCCACCAGCTTCCACCCGCTCCAATCCCGTCGCTCGCGTTTCAGAAATTCGAGCGCGTCGTCGTGGAGCAAATCAAATTTTCCCTCACCCGGCCTTCGGCCACCCTCTCCCATTGGATGGGAGAGGGGCCGGGTGAGAGTTTTGAACCGTTCGCGTAAAAATTCCACGAGCCTTGCGTCTTTTTCAATGGCGAGGACTTCACCGGCATTTTCCAGCAGCAATTCCGTCAGCGGCCCCAGCCCCGGCCCGATTTCAAGGACCTTGTCGTTCCCGGTTAATTCGGCGGCTGCAACAATCCGCCGCAACTGGTTGCCGTCGTGCAGAAAATTCTGGCCGAGGGATTTGGTCAGTTGAATCCCGCGCGTCGCCAGCAATTCCCGCATTTCGGAAAGTTTCACCGGGAAAGATTAAACCACGGATAAACCCGGATGGGCACGGATAAAAGCGACGTGCGGAGATATTCTATTCTCTCTCCCCCAGGAGAAGGTGAACCGTTCGCCGCCCTTCCTTAGTTGCGGCGAAATTTGCTTGCCCAACGATGCGGTTACACGGCCTATTTATTGTCATGCGTGAATTGCCTCATACCCATTCGTGCTTTGTCTGCGGCGAAAGCAACGCCGTCGGACTCAAACTGCGTTTTACGACCGATGGGCGCGTCGTGCACACGCGCTTCCGGCTGCGTGCCGCGCACATCGGTTTTCGCGGCGTCGTGCACGGCGGCATTTTGACGACGGTACTCGATGAAATCATGGTCTGGGCGTGCGCAGTGCCGACCGGGCAGTTTGCGTTTTGTGCCGAGTTGACTGTGCGGTTTTTGAACCCCGTACGACCGGACGACGAAATCATCGCCACCGGCGAGTTGCTGGCGAACCGCAAGAACCGGATCTTCGAGGCCAAAGGCGTGCTGGCCAATTCCGCGGGCCAGTTGTTCGCCGAGGCCACGGGCAAATTTCTGCCAATCCCGAAGACCGATTTGACGGGCATGATGACCGACTTGATTGGCGATACAAGCTGGTTGAAGGTCGGCGCCGATTCTCCGGCGCGTTAATCGGTGATTGTGGGAATCCATTTCAAAAAGTAGTCTGCGGGAGAATTGAGACCATGCGCATCCTCGCCCTCGACCACGGAACCAAACGCATCGGCGTCGCCGTAAGCGACGAAACCAAAACCATTGCGCAGCCGCTGGAATTCATTCCGGCCGAGCCGTTCGCGGATTTTTTGGAGCGGCTCAGGCAGTTGATTCGGGAAAAGGAAGTTGACCTGATTCTCGTCGGTCTGCCGCGCAACATGGACGGCAGTTACGGTCCGGCGGTGCAGAAAGTCGAGGCTTTCGTCGCGGTATTGCGAAACGCCATCACCATCCCCATCAAGACCTGGGACGAACGGCTTACGAGTTCGCAGGCAAACAGGATTTTGATTCAGGGGAACGTGCGCCGCAAAAAACGCAAGGAAAAGGTGGACCAGACGGCGGCGGCAATCTTATTACAAAGCTATCTGGACGGGATTTGATTTTGAACCACGGATGAACACGGATAAACACGGAATGGGAAATATGGAGAAGGCTCCTGGTGGTGGGCTGAGCGTCCTCGCGAGCCGTCATTCTCTCTTCTTTTGCGGCTCGCCGGTAGTCTCGCCCCACCGGCATCCGTGTTTATCCGTGCCCGTCCGTGGTTAATTTCTTTTGTGGAAAAACGGAAATTCAAACTGACCATTGCCTACGACGGCACGGCTTACGAAGGCTGGCAGATACAAAAAATCGGCACGGGCGTGCAAGAGAAAGTCGAGGTAGCATTGGGGAGATTGTTTCCCAGCGCGCCGCGGCTTCATAGTTCCAGCCGCACGGACACGGGGGTTCACGCCCTCGGCATGGTGGCGCATTTTGAAGTGCCGCGCGGAGAATTCAAAATGACGGCCCGCAAACTGGCGCTGGCCATCAACGCCTGGTTGCCGGAGGACATTCGCGTGTTGTCGGCTTCACGCGCCCCGGAAAAATTTCACGCCCGGTTTGACACGGCGGGCAAGCAATACCGCTATTTCGTTTGGAACCACACGGCCATGAATCCGTTGCTTCGCCACAGCGCCTGGCAGGTTACGCGCCCGCTCGATCTGAAGGCCATGCGCGCCGCCGCGCCGCTCTTTGTTGGACGGCATGATTTCAAATCGTTCGCCGCCAACCGGAATTACGAAATGGAATCCACCCGGCGGAGGCTCACGCGGTGCGACATCAAAAAGTCCGGTCGGCAGCTGACGTTCATCATCGAAGGTGACGGTTTTCTTTACAAAATGTGCCGTGGCATCGTTGGAACGCTGATACAGGTTGGTTTGGGCAAGTTTCCGCCGGCTGAAATCAAGCGGATGCTCGCCCGGAAAGACCGACAGGTGGCCGGCATGACCGCGCCGGCGCACGGGCTGGTGCTTTGGAAGGTTTTTTATAAATAAGTCAGCAGTTCGTAGTCAGTGGTCAGTAGCCCCAAACGTTGTGCTCTGCTACTAACGACGAACCATTGACTACTGACTGATATGCACATTGTTTTAGTCGAACCGGAAATTCCGCCGAACACGGGCAACGTGGCGCGGCTCTGCGCGGCGACGAAGACGACGTTGCATCTCGTCGAGCCGTTCGGTTTCAAACTCGATAACGCGCAGCTCAAGCGCGCCGGCATGGATTACTGGCAACATGTCGAGTGGCATCGCTGGAAAGACTGGAGCGCATTCGAATCGGCTCACGGAGCCGGCACTACAAGGTTTTGGTTCATCGAATCCAACGGCCCCAGGCTTTACACAGAGGTGAAATTTTTGCCGGATGATTATCTGGTTTTTGGACGCGAGACCGCTGGCCTGCCGAAACAATTGCTGACACAAAATCGCGAACGCTGGTTGCGAATTCCGATGTTCAATGAGGAATCACGGTCGCTGAACCTGTCAAACTGCGCAGCGCTGGTTTTGTTTGAGGCGTTGCGGCAGCAGGGTTTCAACGGCGAGATTTGAACCGATTATTACATCGCAGCTGGCCAGATTGCCGGGCCGAAGCTTTGAGCGGTGATTGGCAAGCGCAAGCCTCAGCCCGCCTACGCTTTCAGCTTTGGCGCGGCAGCCTTCGCTTTTCATTGTGATGGGCTGGCCTGCCGGGTCGTAGCTCGGAGCCTCAATTCCAAACGAGTCCGCCTTCGCTTTCCTGATGAAAGCTCCGGCGCGACAGTCTTCGCTCTCCGATGCAAAAGCTGGCCTGCCGAGCCGTAGCTTTGAGCGGTGGTAGGCAAGCGTAAGCCCCAGCCCGCCTCCGCTTTCAGTTTCGGCGCGGCAGCCTTCGCTTTTCGCGGCGCTCAAAGCGAAGGCTGGTGGGCGCTGAGGGATTCGAACCCCCGACCTACTCGGTGTAAACGAGACGCGCTAGCCACTGCGCCAAGCGCCCGACCGCAAATACGCTATCAAAGGCCTGCCATAACCTTCAATGCTTCTTTCAGGAGGTTCATATTGAACTAAAACCGTTGCGTGTCAGGGATTTGTTCGGCCGCGTGGTCTCTTTTTGTCAAACGTTTATATTCCTGCTCTCGCCCTGCAATTCAGCTTTTAACCCTCAGCCTTGCAGAATCTTAGTGGAATATGTATTGCCAGTGAACGGCACAAGTTCTGCTGAAACTTCCCAAATGGATTGTGGAATTACACCTGCTCAATCGCGCAAGTCCGGCATGACGCTGTCCGAAGTGGTGATCGCCCCGGTTTTGGCGACATTATCTTCGGACTCGAAACCGGGTCAACGCCGGATAACAACGTTGATGTCACGCCAGGGACTAACCACCATATTCGCAGCTCGAAATAGTGCTTGGCGTTCAGCCATGACGTTGGTCGAGGAGATGATCGCCTTTAGCATCGGCAGCGTTGTCATAGCCGCAGTCATGGGCTTCAAACTGTCAAGCGCCCGGAACCTTGCTCTCACGGATAGATTGTCATGAACTTTTCCACCGTTACCACTTTGACGTCCGAGCTGCTGCAATGCGCGGTGCTCGGTTACGGGCTGTGGTTGACCCGCTGCTTCGGCGCGGCGCGCGTGGGTTGGTCGCTCGTCTGCGTCTTTTCGGCGTTGGCGTTGCTGCGCGCGTTTCTGTTTCAGACCAGCTTTGAGTTCGGCGTCAAGATCAACATCATTTACAGCGTGATCGCCCTGTTGTTGCTCGCGGGCATGGTGCAACTGGAAGTCCTCTTGCGCGAACGTAAGCGGGTGGAGTCGGTCCGCGAGGAAGCCCGGTTGGAACTGGAAACCAGAATCCGGGAAAAGACGGCGGAACTGACCAAGGTGAACGGCGAATTGCAGCAAACGGCCGAACGCCTCAAGGCGGAAGCGGAGGAACGGTCGCGAATGCAGCAAGAGGCGGAGAAGAGCCATCGGGAAATGCTGATCGTTTCGCGACAGGCCGGCATGTCCGACGTGGCCACCGGCGTGCTCCACAACGTCGGCAACGTGCTGAACAGTGTGAATGTCTCCACCAACCTCGTGGCCAACCATTTGCAGGAACTCAAGATCAACCGCCTCGTTGACGCCGTCCAGCTCCTGCAACAACACACCTCCGACCTGGGGCATTTTATCACGAACGATCCCCGGGGAAAACAGCTGCCGAACTTTCTCATGCAGCTCGGCAAACACCTGTCCAACGAACAGACCCTGTTATTGCAGGAAATTGATTTCGTCAAGACCAAGGTCGAACACATCAAGGAAATCGTGGCGACCCAACAGGACTACGGCCGGGTTTCCGGCGTGGCGGAAAAGGTCCGGGTTACTGATCTGGTCGAGGATTTGTTGCGCATCCACAAGGCCGATCTGGATGAACATGGCGTCAGTATCGAGCGCGTGTATCAACCCGACCTGCCGGAAATTTCCGTGGACAAGCACAAGGTGTTGCAAATCCTCCTCAACCTCACCTCCAACGCCAAACATGCCTGTGTGGATTCGGGCCGGGAAAAACGGCTGGTGACCGTGCGGGTGTCCAACGGCGACGACCGCATTCGCGTCGCCGTCGGCGACAATGGCGCCGGCATCTCCGCGGAGAACCTGAAAAAAATTTTCAATCACGGTTTCACCACCCGAAAAAAAGGCGGACACGGTTTTGGGCTGCACAGTGGCGCCCTGGCCGCCAAGGAACTGGGCGGCACCTTGCTCGCGCACAGCGAGGGGCCGGACAAAGGCGCCACCTTTACCCTTGAATTGCCGTTGAAACCCAAACGCCAATCCTATGAAAGTTGAATCCCCGGCCCGCAACCGCCGCATCCTGATCGTGGATGACAGCCCCGCGATTCACGATGATTTCAAAAAGATCCTGGTCCGATGCAATCCGGCCGGGAACGACTTTGAAAGCGCCGAAGCCAGTCTTTTTGGACTGCCGGAAACCCGGGCCGGAGACGAACAGGATTTTGAACTGGCTTCGGCCTTCCAAGGCGAGGAGGCACTGGCAGTGGTGCGCACCGCGGTGAAAGCCAACCGCCCCTTTGCGATCGCGTTCGTGGATGTGCGGATGCCGCCGGGCTGGGACGGCATTGAAACCATTGCTCAGCTCTGGCGGGCCGATCCCGACCTGCAAATCATCCTGTGCACCGCCTACTCGGATTATTCCTGGAAGGAGTTGTGCGCCCGGATCGGCGCCACGGACCAGATGGTCATTCTCAAAAAACCCTTCGACGCCATCGAGGTGTTGCAATTGGCCAACGCGCTCGCGGAAAAATGGAGGCTGTTGCAACAGACGCGGCTGGAAGTCCAGGACCTGGAGCGCGTGGTCGGCGAGCGCACGCGGGAACTGCAAACTTCCAATGAACAATTGCGCGCGGAAGTCGGGCAGCGCCAGACCGCCGAACAGGAGCTGCGCGGCACGCAGGAAAAACTCCGGCAGTTCCTGTCCAAAAGCCCGGCGGTTTTATATTCGCTTAAATTCGACGCCGGCCGCCCGGTCCCGTCGTGGATCAGCGACAACTTCACCGATTTCACCGGCCGCAAAATCCAGGACTGGTATCAGCAAACGCCGGAAGGGAATTGTGTTGAGGAGGCGGACCGCCTCGGGGTGTCCGACAGCCTGCAAACGTTGCTCGCCCAAAATCATGTGAGCTTGCAATACCGCATCCGCCGCCCGGACAACACCGTCCGCTGGGTGCGCGACGACTGCCAACTGTTGCGCGACGATGCGCAGCAACCGGTCGAAATCGTCGGATGCTGGACCGACATCACCGAGCGCAAACAGCTTGAAGAACAACTTCGCCAATCGCAAAAGATGGAAGCGTTCGGCCAGTTGGCTGGCGGCGTGGCGCACGATTTCAACAATCTGCTCACCATCATCAAAGGTTATGTATATCTGTTGCTGGACGGGGGCTGTCCGGTTGAAAAATGGGTGCCCAGCCTCACCGCGGTTGCCAAGGCCGCTGATCGCGCCGCCCTTCTCACCCGGCAATTGCTGACGTTCAGCCGGCGCCAGATTTTCCAGCCCAAACCGCTTGACCTGAATGAGGTCGTCACCGACACGAGCCCCATGCTGCAACAACTGGTTGGGGAAAGCATCACGGTGAAAATAGAATGCATGTCCGGCAAAGTTTCCATCAAAGCCGACCCAAACATGCTGGAACAGATCTTGATTAACCTCGCGGCCAACGCGCGCGATGCCATGCCTCACGGCGGCCAATTCATCGTCTCCACGTCGGTATGTGACATAGACAGCGCGCACGTGCGCCAGCATCGCGAATCCCGGCCCGGGCCGCATGTTTGTTTGTCGGTCGCCGACACGGGTTGTGGTATCGCGCCCGAGCACCTGTCCCGCCTTTTTGAACCGTTCTTCACAACCAAGGACGTCGGCAAAGGCACGGGGCTGGGACTGGCCAGCGTTTATGGCACTGTCAAACAGCACGACGGCTGGATTGAAGTCTCGAGCCACGTGGGCAGAGGCACCTCGTTCAAGATTTTTTTTCCAGCCTGCTCGCTCCCGGTCATCCCCGTTGCGCCTTTGCCGCCCGTCCATCCGGCGCACGGCGGCGGCGAGACCATCCTCGTCGTCGAAGATGAGCCGGGTTTGCGCGAATTGTTCTGCCACACGCTACAGGGACTCGGCTACCAGGTATTTTCGGAATGTTCCGGTGCCAAAGCCCTTCGCTCGTGGTCTTCCCGCCTTGATCAGATTGACCTGCTGCTGACCGACCTCGTCATGCCTGACGGCGTCTCCGGCTGGAAACTGGCCAGCACCTTGCAGGCCGCGAAGCCGGACTTGAAGGCCATATACATGAGCGGTCACAGCGCCGAAGCCAACGGTCACATTTCTGGTGGCGCCAAAGAGATCCGGTTTCTGGCCAAACCCTTCAGCGTCGATACGCTGGCCGAAGCGGTACGCGCCTGTCTGGACGAGGCGAAGCAATTCATCAATGGCACCGCCAAAATTCGCCGCGCCCTGAAAACCTGACGCGCCCGCCCCTGCGCCGGGCGCCTGCCCCAAAATACCATGCCAGGGCCCGGTCCTTTGGCAACGATGACAAGGGGGGCTTACCTTCCTTTAACCAAGGTTCCGTCTTGACGAAATGTCATTCGCTGTCCACGCCACTCAACCGTATTGCCCATGAACGCACCAAGCCAGAGTGCCACTTGAAGCACATCTTTCACCGGTACGAGCCAGAACGGCGAAACCAGGGCGCGCGATTGCGTGAGGCGGCATTGAAGATGTTGGGCAAGACAAATTCGAATCAATAAACAGGCAACGGCGGCAAGTGGGGCACACCATGTCGCCGACGATACCAGCGAAACCACCAGCCACAGCGACGGCCACAGCGTGGCATTGGACAGGAAGCTGAAAAAATAGGGCAGGGGCTGGCAGGCGCGAATCGTGCGCGCCCAGCGGAGTTGATGCCGCCAAACGTCGCGCCAGCCCATCGGCGCGTCCCAACATTCCACGACGACAGGGCAAAGTGTGATCCGATGGCCATTTCCGGCAATTCGATGGCCAAGCTGGTAATCGTCGGCGAGGCAATTGGCCAGGGAACTGAAGCCGCCCGCTTCAGTCAGTGCTTTCCGGCGCACAAGGACGGCCGCGCCCAGCGCAAAGTCGGGCGGCTTGAGACTGGCGGCTTGCAACACCTGGCTCCAGAAATCGGCGTTGATGGCGACGGCCTCCCAACGCATGGCCACCGTTGTCGGATTGGCCAAACGGTAGAAACAATTCACCAGAGCGGTTTTGTCATCGCGCAACGGCGCAACCGCATTGGCCAGGAAATCCGACGGCGCGCGCATGTCCGCGTCACTCATGAGAATCAGTTGATGTTTTGCCGAACGCTCAAGCTGGATGAGCGTGGAAATTTTTCCGTTCGTTCCGAGCGATTCGCCGCAGACGACCAGTTGCGCGTCGCGCCCGGGATTGTTCCGGATTAATTCATTGACGATTTGACAAACCGGATCGTTGGCGTCGGCGGCGCCGAACAGGATTTGCATTGGACCGGCGTAGGTTTGATTGAACCAGCTTTGCAGTGAGTCGGAGGTTGTTTCATCGCGGCCTTTGAGGGGTTTGAGCAAAGTGATGGCGGGCGCAAAGGACAGATCGGCAACGCGCCGGTGCAGGGGAAAGCGCCGGGTGGCCAGCCATTGCCAAAGGGCCAGCGCCAGGCTCAAGAGCGCGAGCGCGGCGAAAATGGCGTTGGTGAAATTCACCGGGGAGCAGGCAACCGGACTCAAACCGTGGCGATGGTGTCAGCCGGTTTGGCTTCAATGCGTTCGTCAAGGACCAGCACGCCATGCGGCGGAATGTCGTAGTTGCCGGAGAACGTGTTGCCCGTGAGGAAATCGTGCATCGGCTTGTAGAACTGGATGCGGACGGGCGAGTTTTGGTGGTTGAGCAGGAAGAAAATGCGCATGCCTTCCTTCTGGCGCATGCTGACTTCGACGTTTTCGGGAACCTTGAGCAGTGGTTGCAGCCCGCACATCTGACGCAGCCAGATGACGAGGTCATGGTAAAAATGCTGGTGGCTCATGGTGCCGACGTAAATGGCTTTGCCGAGACCAAAAGTGTTCATGGTCAGGGCGGGGCGGCCGGCGTAAAAATCCTTCGCGTACGTCGCCAGGACCTGACACCCCTTCACTTCGATGATATCGCACCAAAGGCGCGCGGGATGCACGTGACTGGTCGGAAACGTACCCTTGAAAGTGAGATGGTTTTCCTCGCCAGGCGGAATGGGATCGAATTCCAAAACCTCCAATCCGAACAAATCGGTCAGGTCGTTGGGGTAACCGGTGTCGGGCGCGATGCTGTGTTCGTTGATCAGGCCGGTGTTGAACGTGCTGATGAGCGTGCCGCCGTTTTGCACGTAAAGCTTGAGGCGATCGGCCTCGCCGGCGGCCAGCAGATGCAGCGACGGCGCAAAAACCATTTTGTAAGCGGAAAGATCTTCGGTCGGACGGGCGAAATCCACAGGGAGGTTGCGATCGTGGAGCGCGTTGTAAATGAGTTGAATGTGTTCGCGCAGGTTGAAAAATTTGTTGGGCTGCATCGGTTGTTGCAGCGTCCAGTCGTTGTCGTGGGTGTATAGAATGCACACATCGGCTTTTACCTTTGTGTCCTTCAGCGCGGGCGCAAGCAGCTTCAATTCCTCGCCGATCTGGCTGATTTCCTTGAAAACGCGATTATTGCCTTCGAGGTGATGCGGCAGAACCGCGCCGTAGAATTTTTCGTTGCCGATGCGTGGCTGGCGCCAGTGATAGTAAAGCACACCGCACGCGCCACGGGAAAGGAGTTGATACGTGAACAGCCGGACGATGCCGGGCCGTACCAGCGAGTTGACGTCCTGCCAGTTGACCTGACCGGCTTTTTGCTCAATGACCCAGAAGCCACAATCGCCGTCGGGCGTTTTGATGTTTGCTTTTTTAAGCGAACGAAGGATGTCGATGTCACACGCCAGCTCGGAGGATTTGGTTTTGATCGCCGGATTGCTTTCAACGGAAACGAAATCCACGGCGTCCGCCATGTCGAAATGATCAAATTTACGGTGGAGCGCGCGCAGATTGACGGTGACGGGATGGTCGGGGCAAAGTTCGCGCAGCGTGTCCGCTTGCATTCGAACAAAGGCGACGATGGCGTCGCTGCAAAACCGGTACCAATCCAGCAACAATGCCGGGTTGTGTGGTGCGGGCGCAGCCATGGGCATGGGCACGTCCTCGAATGAGGCAACAATTTGCCCCAGGTAACGCAAGCCGAGCTGGTCGTTGAGGCGCTCGACGGTTTTGTATTTCAGCTTCAACCAATTTTGCCATTCCAGGCGCGAATCTTCGTTGAACGACCATTCGGTTTGATGTCCCCCGAGGCCGCTGTCAATCTGCCAGGCAACCAATTGGGGATGATCGCCCAGGGCCTTGGCCATGTTTTCGACCAGCCGCTTGGAGGCGTTCCAATAGGCGTCATTATTAAAGCAGGCGGCGCGGCGTGTGCCTTCGTGTTTGACCAGGCCATGCTCATCGAGCGGCAGGATGTCAGGATGTTTTTTTGCGAGCCAGATGGGGGGGGCGGAAGTGGGGGTGCCGAGGACGACTTTGATGTTATGGCTTCCCATGATGTCCATGACCCGGCGCAGCCAGAGGAAATCGTATTTGCCTTCCTTGGGTTCGCAAATACCCCAGGAATGTTCACCGATGCGGACGACGTTGATGCCGGCCTGGGCCATCAACTCGGCGTCGCGTTCCCAAGCACCCTCGGGGTTCTCAGCGGTGCCGCTGTAAGGGAAGACCCACTGCTCAGGATAATAGTCAACGCCAAAAAACATAACCTTGCCTACGGGTTTGTGGTTGAATTCTAAAAACAACCCGCCGCACTTGCAATCCCAAAAACACAGGTGTTGCGGTGGACAAAAAACAAGGGGTGGCTCTTATTTGCCCAATAAGTTGCCAAGCCCTTTGTTGATGATATTGCTGACTCCTGCGCCCGCGTTTTTATCGGCGCGTTTGATCAGGACTTCCGCACTTTTGCTGATGCCACTGCTGCTGACGGCCTTGATCGTGGCGGTCGTAATGGCATTAAACACACTCCGGGACAATTCGGTTGCGGTGATGCCATCCTGGTTCTTGCCTAGATTGGTGAGGTGAATCGTCGGCAGCGTAAGGGTCGTTTCTTTTCCACCCAGGTTCGTAAGGCTGACGTGAACCTTGGCGCCGGTGATCGAGAGATCATCCACTTCAAATTTCTTGGATGGTTTGGACGGAGCGGTTGGGTTGGTTGAACCCGTGCCGGTTGGGGGTGTGGTGCGGGCAGAGGCGTTCAAATTGTCCATGATTTTGCTGAGGTTGTTGCCGCTGAGGCCGCCTTCAAAAGTGATTTCCGGAGATTCAATGTGAAGCGAACGCAGGACGATTTTGTCGGACAGTACGGACTGGGGGTTCACGCCGACGGCAATCAATCCGACGCTGATGGCGTGTGGTGATTGATAACCTTCGGGGTTGCCGACCATCAATCCCTTGACGGTGGCCGAGCCGGTCAACAACGACAGGTGCACTTCATCCAGGTTGATTGAGACTTTGGTGATTTGCGGGCCGACGGTTTCAACGCCTTTCTTTACGATGTCGCCCAGAAACGCGCTGGCGATGATGATGCCAATGATGGCAAGGACGACCAGGGTGATGACCACGCCCCAAAATATTTTTTCAAGCTTTTTCATAAGCGTAATGATTCAATACGGCATCCGGCGCTCAGGGCAAGTTTGAACTTCGTTACCGACCGAGCAGTGCGTGGATAACTTCCACCAATTTGTTGATTTGGTATGGCTTGGCCAGAAACTGGTCCGGCTTGTTTGTCGAATTGGCGTAAATGCCTTCGTCCACCGTGCCGCTGAGCAGGATCGTTTTTTGTTGCGGGTTGAGTCGCTTGCATTCACGAATCAAATCCATGCCGTTCATCTCTGGCATGGCATAATCGGTCACGAGAACATCCGGCGGTGATTGGGCGGCGACATATTCCGCCAATGCCTTTTGCGGGTCTTTGAACAGGTAAACTTGAAAACCCGCCGGCTCCAGAATCATTTTCGCCAGGTCCAGCAACATCTGTTCATCGTCCACCACGAAGATTGTGGGGGGCGAATCGGCAACCCCATTGCTTTCAGGCTGGCTCATGCAGGCTCATCGCCATGAGAACATAATCCCTGCCCGACGGCAAGCGCAATTGGGTAGATGAAATTCCCATTGCACCATTCGATCTTCCGACGTAAGCTTCGCGTGGCCATGAAGTCATCGCCACGAAACAGGGATTTGCTGCTATGAAAAGAAAACCGGCATCCGAATCAGTCAGGAAAAAGGTGACCATCCGAACTTCGCGTCCGCGCCGTGCCACCCAGCCCCTGCCCGCAGAAACCATTTCACTTGCCGAACCCGTTCAATCCACGCCCGAAATCGGTCGTACTGCCCAGCCAAAACCTGCAAGCCGCCGTCGTACCTACACCCGCAAAAAAATCCAGGTTCCCGCCATTTTATTGGAAGGCGACCAGCCCGCGGCACCGTCCGTCAGTGGTCCTGGTCAGAAATATGCGCTTGGGCCCGTCCCCCCCTCGCAACGATTTGAAACGACGGAGGCCGAACTGCCCGACGGCTACGGCACACGTCAGTTGTTTTTAACCGCCCGCGATCCGCACTGGCTTTACGCGCATTGGGATTTGACGCGCGACCAGCAGGCGCGTTGCAACACGCGTTCGGCCGACGGCCATCTCGTTTTGCGCGTTTATCCGCGCAAGGTCGAAGGCCATCCGATTAATGAAGTTCACGTCCATCCCGAATCACGCCACTGGTTTGCGCATGTCGAACGCGCCGGAAATTCCTACGCCGCCGAACTTGGCTATTACTCGCCGGTCGGCAAATGGATGCGTGTCGCTGTCTCGGCTGCCACCATCACGCCGCCAGACGCCGTTTCGCCGGAGGGTGGCACTGAATTCGCGACGATTCCGTTTGAATTTCCGTTCGCCAAGCTGATGGAAATCATCAAGGCTGCGGTGCATGAAAATCTTCCCCTGGCCCAGGCGATCGAAGAACTCCGCCGGCAGGGTCATCCCGATCTGCCCCGCGCAGCCGCCTGGCCGGCTTCGGCCTGGACCTCGCAACAGGAACGGGCGCTGGCAAAAATCATCAACATTGACGATGTCCGCCGCGTGTGGATGGGTTCGCTCGAAATCACGGAATTGATCCGCCGCCGGCTCGCCCATGAAATTTCCTCGCTCGGGGTTTCGAGCCTTTCCAGTCCCTTTGGCGGCATTTCGCAATCGAGGGGTTTTTGGTTCAACGTCAACGCGGAATTGATCATTTATGGCGCGACCGAGCCGATGGCCAAGGTCACGCTCGGCGGCCACGAGATTAAATTGCGCCCGGACGGCTCATTCAGTTACCGTTTCGCATTGCCGGATGGAAAATATGATCTGCCTGCCGTCGCGGTTTCCACCGACGGCACCGAGGCGCGCGCGGCGGATCTGAAGTTCAGCCGGGCGACGGATTATCTTGGTGACGTCGGTGCCCACCCGCAGGATCCGTCATTGAAAGCGCCATTGCCGGAAAACGTGTAATTTTCATGGACGCGCCCCAACGCGGAGCCTTGATGCTGGTCCGCTTTATCGCCGTGGCGTTGATTGGTCTCGGCGTGATTGAACTGAGCTTGTCCTGGCTGGAAAGCTCCGCGCACCATGCGTCCCTGCGAATTTTTGATTTCGTGCTGCCGGTCATTCTCTTGGTGCTGGGCGCGGCGGTTTTAATCAAAGCCGGCTCCCTGGCGGAATGGATTTCAAACAAACTGGACGAATAACCGCCGGGTTTTGACAGACTATGCAAGGATATTTGTCCCTCGTTCTACATGCGCACCTGCCGTTTGTGCGCCATCCCGAACACGAGAAATTTCTGGAGGAATGCTGGCTGTTTGAAGCCATCACCGAAACCTACGTTCCGTTGCTGCAAACGCTCGAAGGCTGGCGGCGGGATGGGATGGAAGCGCGCTTGACGCTTTCGCTCTCGCCGACCCTTTGCGCGATGCTGCTCGACCCGCTGTTGCGCGAACGTTACGAACGCCACCTGAACAGCCTCATCGCGCTGGTCGAGAAGGAAATTCACCGCACGCACTGGGACCGGGCGTTCCGTGAACTGGCGTGGATGTATCATCGCCGGTTCGTTTCCATTCGCGATGCCTGGCAGGCTTATGAGGGCAATCTCGTTGGCGCCTTCCGCAAATTCCAGGACGAAGGCCGCATCGAAATCATCACCACCGCCGCAACGCATGCGTTGTTGCCCTTGCTCGCCGGGCATCCGCCGTCGCTGCGTGCGCAAATTCTGACGGCCCGCGACCATTACCGCAATTGTTTCGGGCGCGACCCGCTGGGCATCTGGCTGCCGGAATGCGCCTACGTGGAAGGGGTTGAAACATTTTTGCAGGAGGCCAACATCCGCTGGTTCATTCTCGACACGCATGGCGTCCTGCACGCCCGCCCGCGCCCCCGGTACAGCACGTTCGCGCCGATTTTCACGCCCAATGGCATCGCTGCGTTCGGCCGCGATTTCGATTCGTCGCGGCAGGTCTGGAGCAAGCACGAAGGTTACCCCGGCGACCCGCGTTACCGCGACTTTTACCGCGACATCGGCTTCGACCTCGATTTGGATTACGTGAAACCGCACCTGCCGTCGCCCGAGAATCGGGGTTTCACCGGCATCAAGTATTACCGCATCACCGGCGGGGCCGGGGAGAAGCAGATTTACCAGCGCGACCTGGCCTTGCAGGCCGCGAGCGAACACGCCGGACATTTTCTCGACGAACGCATCAAACAAGCCCAGAGCGTCGCGGGATTTCTGGATCGTCCGCCGATTGCTATCGCGCCGTATGACGCGGAATTGTTCGGCCATTGGTGGTATGAAGGACCGGAATTCCTCGATTATTTCACGCGTAAACTTTTCTACGACCAGAAAATCCTCACGCTGATCACGCCGGGGGAATATCTGCACCGCCACCCGACGAATCAAATCGCCGCGCCCGGCGCATCAAGTTGGGGCGAGGAAGGTTACTGGCGCGCGTGGTTGAACGAATCGAACGAATGGATTTACCCGCACCTGCAAATCGCGCAGGAACGCATGACCGGACTGGCCAAAAAATTTCCAACAGCGACCGGCTTGAAGGCGCGGGCGTTGCGGCAGGCCGCGCGTGAATTGCTGCTGGCGCAGGCCAGCGACTGGCCGTTCATTTTGCGCACGGGCACAAGTCCTGATTACGCACGTCGCCGGGTGAAGGACCATTTGCTGCGCTTTATCGCCTTGCACGAGCAACTGACCACGACGAGCGTGGACGAAAAATGGCTGCGCGAAATCGAATCCCGCGACAACCTTTTCCCCCATGTGAATTGGAATTATTGGAAATAAAGTTCTGCTAAAGAAGTACAATGGGACCAATTTGATTGCCGACCAGTTATCTTCAGCATCGCTGCCCCGCTCCTCGTGATTCTAATCCTGATCCTCATGCTCTGGCACCTGATCCGGCTCCTGAAACATTCTCATCCCTGATTTAATGGTTTATTCATTTAGTGCAAGCTGTTGCAAGTCAGGTGTATCTGTACAAATATATGCTGAAAGAATCGGCTTGGTGCTTGCGAGCTACTATGGTTGAATGAGAATATCTGCTAAAATAATGTTCTCCAATATGAAACCCTTATTGAAAAAATGGCGATGGCCGGCCGTCACGGCGATCGTCGCATTGATCGCATTTCAAGCACCGGCCTCCTTTATTCAACTGATTTCTCAGCGCGATAGCACCCTGCAACCCATCGCTGGTGGCGGTGGTTCTTCCCAAATGCCAATTGTCAGCGCCGACGGGCGTTATGTGCTCTTTGTCAGCACGGCAAACAATTTGACGTTGATGAGCAATGGCGCTCCGATGTCCGTTCTGCCTCTGCCGGGCATGAACGTATACCTCCGCGATCGTGCCAGCAACACGACGACTCTGGTAAGCGTCAATCTCGCGGGGACCGGTGCTGGCAACGGTGATTCCCTCCCCGGCGGCATTTGCACCAACGGCCAGCATGTGCTCTTTGTCAGCGCCGCCAGCGACCTGGTGCCAAACGATACGAACAGTGCCAACGACGTGTTTGTCCGCTACCTTGTCAACGGCATGACCACGCTCGTGAGCGTGAGTACGAACGGGACGAGTGGCAATGGAGAGTCGCGCGATCCAGTCATGACGCCGGATGGGCGTTATGTGGCGTTTGTCAGCGCCGCCACCAACCTTGTGGCCGGGGACAACAATGGCATCCCGGACATTTTTGTCCGCGACCTGCAGTCGAACACAACGACACTTGTGAGTATTGGCGCAATGTCAACGAGCAGCACTTCGCCGACTGGCAGTTCCGAGGTGCCGGAAATCACGCCGGATGGCCGTTACGTCGCTTTTTACAGCACCGCCACCAATTTGGTCCCCGGCGTCACCACGACGGGTGAAATCTATGTGCGTGATTTAGTTGCCGGAAACACCCTTTGGGCCAGCGCCAGTGCCTACTCCATCTTCCAATCCGTGACCGGCAGCACAAATGAGATTTCCTGCAATTTCAGCATCAGCACCAACGGACAATTTGTCGCCTTTGAAGCCTGCACCAATCCGCCGTCGGGTGCCGCTCCACGCGGCATCATTCTCCGCTACAATGTCCAGAACGGTTTGACCGACGTCATTTGTTCGAATGCCCCGGTGCCGGCGGAAAGCTACGAATGTATCCACGACCTGGACATGACGCCCGACGGACGATTCGTTGCGTTTGTCGCCACCGTTGAGAACAATTCACTGACGAACACGGCCATTTACCTCTGGGACGCGCAGGCCGGCAGTAACACGCTCGTCAGTCTGGACCAGAACACCGGCCTGTCGGCCAATGGCGTTTGCGACTCTCCGGTCGTCAGCACCAACGGACGGTACGTGGCCTTCCTTTCTGCCGGTACCGACCTGGTTACGAATCTTTTGAACGGCCAGTATCATGTGTATCTAAGAGACGTACAGGTCGGGACCACAACTTTGCAGGATGTGGACACGAACGGCACTGGTTTCGGAGTAATGTCCGTCACCGTTCCCAGTATGAATGACGATGGCAGTGTGGTCGCCTTCGAGAACGGCGATGACAACGTTGTGACGAATGACGGTAATCCTGACAGCGATGTTTTTGTGCGTGAGCTGACGGCCAACTCGGCCGAATTGGTCTCTGTCCACGACCCGTCTCTGCCTTCGATGACGCCGAGCGGCGGAGTCAGCGGTCTGACACCATATTCGCTCAGCGCCAATGGCCGGTACATCGCGTATTTCAGCGACGCAGGCAACATCATTCCCAAAGATATGAACGGTTACCGCGACGTTATTGTGCGCGACCTGATGACCGGCACGGCTGTTCCCGTGAGCTTGAACACAAATGGCGTCGTCGGAGACAGCATTTCCACCGATCCGGCCATCAGCGGCAACGGACGTTACGTGGCCTTCACCAGCAGCGCCAACGACCTTGTACCGAACGACGCGAACAACATGCTGGACGTATTCATGCGCGATTTGCAGGCTGGAACCACCACCCTGGTGAGCGTCAGCACCGATGGCGTTCATCCCGGCAACAGTGATTCGTATTCGCCAAGCATCAGCGCGGACGGCCGTTATGTTTTGTTTTACAGCAAAGCGTCCAACTTGGCTTCGGGTTCGTTCTCGGCGGGGCCGCAATATCTGTATCTTCGTGACCTCCAGGCGGGAACAACGTACGCGATGACTCAGAACGAAGTGGTCGCGGCCTCGATGACAACTGATGGTCGAAATATCGCCTTTATCGGTGCAATTAGCGGAACCTCCGGAGTCTATATCTGGAACTCACAAGTTGGCGCCGTGATTTATACCAATTATAACTGCCCAAATGCGTCCATGATTTCCATTAGCCCCGACGGGCAGGAGATCGCGGTGGCCTCAAGCTCACAGTTGTTCGCAGTCAATGTTATCTCCAATGCCACTTCAACCATTCAATCCAGTGTGACGTTTCTGGCGCCGTTTGCCGGATTGCAATTCCGCAGTGACGGACATTGTCTCACCTATGCGATGACGCCGCTCGGTTCCGTATCTGCGAAAGTTTACCTTTATGATTTTCTGGCGGGTACCAATGTCCTCATCAGCCAAAACCCCAACACGCTTCAGCCCGCCAACGGCGCTTCGGACTCTCCGGACATCAGTCCCGATGGCCGATTCATTGCCTATCGCAGCGCCGCCACCGACCTGGTGGCGGGCAGCACCAATGGCATTCCGCAATTGATTGTCTATGACCGGTTGTTCGGCTCGAATTCACTTTTAAGCACCGCCACGACCAGTAGTGCCGCCGGGGACAATCGGTCTCTGACACCCATGTTCAGCAGTGATGGGCGGACGCTCGTTTTCGCAAGCTGGGCTTCCAATCTGGCCTTGGATGATTTCAACCATTTCAGCGACGTGTTTGCTTTCGCGTTCCTTTACGTAAATGTAACTCAGGGTGCTCCGGGCCAGGGACCGACTATCACCTGGCCGTACGTTTCCGGGCACAGTTATCAGGTTGAATACAAAAGCAATCTGACCGACGGCGTCTGGCAGCAGGTTAACGGCGCCATCAACATTAACGGAAATCAGGCTTCCATGATTGATCCGGCTCCGGCCAGCGGCCAGCGATTCTACCGGGTCGTCGCGGAGTGAACCGTGACCAAACGAAAAAAGAGCAGATATGAAAGCGCAAAAAACGGGCTTCACATTGATTGAGTTACTGGTGGTCATCGCCAGCTTTGCCGTCCTGACCGCCATGCTGCTGCCGGCGCTTGCCGGGACGCAGCAGAATTCCCAGGTCATCGGATGCCTCGCCAATCAGAGGCAGTTGGCTGCCGCGTGGATTATGTATGCCCGCGACAATAATGATGTTCTGGCTCCCAACCGTGGTCTAAACGGTGCCAATGGCATAAGTTACGCCGGAGATCCTCGACAACAGGCCAGTCTCCAACCCGGAGGGGCAAATGCCGATTGGTGTCCGGGCAATCTTCAGAATTCGCAATGCGTTCAGCCCGGCCCTTATCCGGGAGCTTATCCGGGAGGTTCCAAATATAGTTGGTGGATACAGGCGGGTCTGCTCTATCCGTACATCAATAATATCAATGTTTACCGCTGTCCTGCCGACCGCACCATCGTTCCGGGTGGCGGCGGGGCTTTCCAGGTGCCGAACCTGCGCACCTATTCCATGAATTGTTGGGTTCAGCCTATGGATGTACCAGGCTACCGTACAGCGACTTTCAACGGCATCACGGGCTACTTCGCTTATACGAAGCTGTCGAACATGACCCACCCTGGTCCAAGCAAGACTTGGGTGTTTATCGAGGAAAATCCCTACAGCATTGATGACGCTTTTTTTGCTTTGGACCCGAGGACAACGGCCACGTGGTATAATCTTCCGGCAGTTTTGCATGGCAACGCCAGTGTGCTGGTGTTTGCCGATGGACATTCGGACGCCCATCGGTGGACGGACCAGAGTATGATCAGCGCAAAACCGGCGACGCCCAGTGGCAATGTGGATAATTGGCCAGCTGATCCCAACTCGGGAGATTTGGCGTGGTTCATTTTAGTAACTACAGCTCCCCAATAAACGGGTCGGGCAAAGCAGGGTTCATCAAAAAGGTTTCACGGTAATCGAGCCGTTACCACCACTTGAAAAGAGTTGGGGCGGCCTGCACAATCAGGGAAGTTCAAATTCAATCTTTCCAACCATGAAAACCAGAAGCAATTCCCCGCCGATACAAAAGCGCGCCTTTGTCATTTCACTGTTCCTGACACTGTCATTTGTGTCATTGGCCATCGTTAGCACATGGGCGGCGGAGTCACTCACGGCGCCCAATGTTTTTGATGTCCGACAGTTTGGCGCAAAAGGCGATGGCAAGACTTTGGATACGGCAGCCATTCAGAAGGCATTGGATGAATGCGGAGATGCCGGTGGCGGCATCGTCCGGTTCCCGGCAGGCACGTACCTTAGCCAGCCAATCTTTCTTCACAGCCGGACGACTTTCCATCTGGAAGCCGGCGCCGTCCTGCAGGCCACCGACAAACGCGCTGATTTTGCAAATCCCGAAAAGACGAACTCATTCATCGCGTTCGTCACTGGAAAGGACCTTCACGACGTGGTCATCTCCGGTCCGGGGGTGATTGACGGTGCGGGTACGCCATGGTGGGGACCGGCCGAGGCCGCGCGCCGCCGCACGCCCGGCTACGTATTGCCCCGGCCAGTGATGATCGTGCTCGCCAACTGTACTAATGTGCGCGTGCAGAACGTGACCCTGCAAAATTCCCCGCTCACCCATCTGGCTCTCAAGGCCTGTGAGGAGGCTGTCATCAGCAACGTTACCGTCCAGACGCCGTCCGGAGCGGCCAACACCGATGCCATTGATCCGATCAACTGCAAAAACGTTCTGATCACCCGGTGCCGCGTCGACACGGGCGACGATAATATCTCCATCAAGTCCGAGGGAGCGGTTCCAGGCCGCACGTCTGCCAGCGAGGACATCACCGTCACCGACTGCGTTTTCCTGCATGGCCACGGCATGTCCATCGGCGCCGCTACCGTCGGCGGCGTGCGAAACGTGACGGTGCGGAATTGCACTTTTGAAGACACCGAGAACGGAATCCGGATCAAATCGCTGCGGGGCCGGGGCGGCACGGTGGAGAACATCCGCTTCAGCGATATCACCATGAAGCACGTGAACCCGGCCATCACGTTCACCTGCTATTATATGACCAACTCCGCCGGAGACCCTGTGCAACGATTCGCTCCCGAACAGGACCCGGCCCAACCCGTCACCGTGACTACGCCGGTTTTCCGAAATATCGGCGTGAGCAATCTGACCGCCACCTGTCAAGGACCCGCCGGCATCATCATCGGTTTGCCGGAAAGCCCAATCTCGAATGTTGTTCTGGAAAATATCCGCATCACGGCGGCCACGACCGGTTTGTCGATCAGGAACGCAAAGGGCATCCGGTTCAAAAACGTGACGGTTATCAACAAGGAAGGCCCGCCGTTTATCCTGGAGAACGCGGAAGTCGAAGGAGTGAAAGCCGGCAGTTACTGATGCGCGATATTGCCGGATTCTCCGTCCTCGGTGTGGCGGCTTGACTGGAGATGGAGCGTTATGCCACCGGCGGACTGGGATCGAATTTTGGAGCATTGCGAACCAGCTCAGCGGCGCGATGGGCTGCGTCCGAGATCTTCTTCAGAGTCGGCGCCAGGATGGTGTCTTCCTGATGATTAACGAAAAGGCGGTCGGCATGGCCCTGGACAACGGTAAGGAGATTATTCAACTCGTGCGCCAGCGTGAGCGACATGTGCTGATCAGAATCAGGCTGGTGGTTTTCCTGATGGTTTTCCCCACCGTTTGGTTGAAGCGGCGAAGCCATTTTCTTATCCGTTGATTCAAGATACGACATAGTGATTTGGGAAAGCACCCGGCGGGCCACATTTTGAAAATGATTTTTCCGGTTTTAGACGCGTAGGTTTGCCCGGCTTTCCTTTACCGCAACCTTCCGAATTTTGCCGAATGAGACAGGTTGTGCCGGGACGGGACAGAATTGGAAACGAAGCAGGGCGAAGGAAGAAACGAACCAAGCGGGGAACGTTCCAACTTGTTTCTTCATCTTTGATTCTTCATTCTGCCTTTGGCCATGAATACCGCACTCGCCTCGCTCGGCCTGATTGCCGGCAATCGCTCGTTGCCGCTCGAATTTGCCCGGCAGGCACGCGCCGCCGGCATTAAACGCCTCGTCGCCGTCGCGTTTGAAAAGGAAACCGATGCGGCCCTTGCCAAACTCGTGGACGAAATCGTCTGGCTCAAGGTCGGCCAGCTTTCCAAAATGATTTCCGCATTTACCGATCGCGGCATCAGCCAATGCGTCATGGTCGGCCAGATTGCGCCGGGAAATCTTTACGATCTGCGGCCCGATTTGCGGGCCATGTCGGTGTTGCTGCGCCTGAAGGAGAAGAATGCGCACACCATTTTTGGCGCCATCGCGGAGGAGTTGAAAAAGGACGGGGTGGAATTGATTGAGGCCACGCCGTGGCTCAAACCGCTCATGCCGCAAACCGGTTTTCAACTGGGTCCAAAGTTGTCGGACGACCAGCGCGCGGACGTGGATTTCGGTTTTCGGATTGCCCGGGAAACGTCGCGGCTCGAAATCGGCCAGACCGTCGTGGTAAAAAACGGCGTGGTGCTCGCCGTCGAGGGTTTTGAAGGCACGGATCAATGCCTGGCGCGCGGCGGTAAACTGGCGGGCAAGGCCGGCGGCGCCGTGGCCGTCAAAGTCGCCAAGCCCAATCACGACATGCGGTTCGACATTCCCTGCCTCGGCGCGCAAACTTTGGAAACCTGTGCGGCGTCAGGCGTCACCGCGCTCGCGCTTGAATCCGGCAAGACACTTTTGCTCGAACGCGAAGCTTGCGAACAACTGGCGGGAAAACATAAAATTTCGGTCACGGCCATTTAGAACCATGAACCCTGGGCTTGTTTTAACTTTGGACTTTGGACCTCGGACTTTGGACTCTTAATTATGCTCACCTCCCATGAACTCTTTGGTTTCATGTCGGCCAATCTGGCGAATGAAATTCTCGGTTTCACCCATGAATCGGACAAGCCGGCTTACAAAGCCACCCTCAATGCGGTGGCGCAGGCGCGCCACGTCCGCCCGGTGTTTCTCGAACGCCAGCCGCGCGCCCAATGTCATGCGGCCATCATTTCCACCCTGTCCCGGCCGGCGCTCGAAGCCGCCGCCGCCGCCCTCATCCGCGTGTGGCTCGTGAAAAAACAGCGGCAAATGCTCGTGGATTTTCTCAACGCGCTCGGTCTGCCCAACAATGAAGGCGTCGTGGACGATTTGCCCGCGACGATGGACGACGCGAAATTGAAATCCGCCATTGAGGCATTGCTGGCCAAATATCCCGGGGAGGCCGTGGCCGTTTATCTGAACGCCTTCAACGACATGAACGAGGCGAACTGGGCGAATCTGAAAGGCCTGCTCGAAAACGATGCGCGGCTGCAATTGGGTGCGCCGGCCTGAATCGGCTAAACCAACGCGAAGTCGCCGGGCTTTTGGACACTGTCGGCTGGACGACCGACTTTGGGCATTGGTTGGGTATGTGCGCCCGTCTCAATTAAGAACGGATGTCCCACTGGCGAAAGACACGGGTTCGCGCGACACCCCTGCGGCCATGATTTCTGAAATTCCAGTTCACAATTTTGGGTTGGTTTTTCATAAAAAACAACTGGCGCGCAAGACGGGCTGTTGTATCGTCAGTTCGTCCATGCCACTGTTTTTTTTGCAAAACAAGGCATTTGCAAAAAACCGGCATGGGGCCAGCCCACGCCACTGGAATTTTCCGCGAAAAAGGCTTCGCGCAAAATTCCGGCGCGGGGCCCAATTTTTAACTGATACGACAAATGGAACCTCAAGCTGACATCGCATTGATTGGATTGGCCGTCATGGGCCAGAACCTCATTTTAAACATGAACGACCACGGCTTCACCGTTGTGGCCTTTAATCGCACCGTTTCCAAGGTGGACGATTTTCTCAACAGCGCCGCCAAGGGCACCAAGGTCATCGGCGCGCATTCGCTCCCGGAAATGGCCGCGCTGCTCAAAAAGCCGCGCCGGGTGATGCTCATGGTCAAGGCCGGCCAGGCGGTAGACGAATTCATCGAGCATTTGCTGCCGGTGTTGGAGCCGGGCGACATCATCATTGACGGCGGCAATTCCCTGTTTGAAGACACGAATCGCCGCACGAAATATGTCGAGAGCAAAGGGCTGCTTTACATCGGCACCGGTGTGAGCGGCGGCGAGGAGGGCGCGCGGCACGGTCCGAGCATCATGCCCGGCGGTTCGCCCGCCGCGTGGCCGCACGTCAAAAACATTTTTCAGGGCATCGCCGCGAAAGTGGTCGACGGCACGCCCTGTTGCGATTGGGTGGGCGAACAGGGCGCGGGTCATTTTGTGAAGATGGTTCACAACGGCATCGAATACGGCGACATGCAGTTGATTTGCGAGGCCTACAACATTTTGAAAAACGGCCTTGGCCTGGCGCCCGCCGAGATGCACGAGATTTTTAAGGAGTGGAACACCGGTGAACTGGACAGCTACCTCATTGAGATCACCCGCGACATTCTGGCTTACCCGGATACGGACGGCACGCCGTTGGTGGACAAAATCCTCGACACTGCCGGCCAGAAGGGCACCGGCAAATGGACGGTGCAGAGCAGTGCGGACCTGGGGATTCCCATCACGCTGATTGCCGAGGCGGTTTATGCGCGCTGCGTTTCCGCCCTGAAGGATGACCGGATGAAGGCGGCCAGGAAATTGAAGGGGCCCAAGCCGTTGATGAGTGCCGCCAAAAACGACGTAAAGAAGAAACAATTCATCGCCGAAGTTCGCGACGCGCTTTACGCCTCGAAAATCGTCAGCTACGCGCAGGGCTACATGCTGATGCGCGCCGCCGCCGCCGAAAACAAATGGAATCTTAACTACGGCGGCATCGCGCTGATGTGGCGCGGCGGCTGCATCATTCGCTCGCGCTTTCTCGGCAAGATCAAGGAAGCCTTTGACACCAATCCCAAGCTCACGAATCTGTTGCTCGACAATTATTTCCGGGGCGAAATCAAGCGCTGCCAGAAAAGCTGGCGCAACGTCGTGGCGGCCGCCGCGAAAAAGGGAATCCCGGTCCCTGCCTTCGGCACCGCCCTGGCGTTTTACGATCAATATCGCAGCGCCGTGCTGCCGGCAAATTTGTTGCAGGCGCAACGCGATTATTTCGGCGCGCACACCTACGAGCGCGTGGACAAGCCGCGTGGTGAATTTTTCCACACCAACTGGACCGGCCGCGGCGGCACGACCGCTTCCAGCACCTACAACGCCTGAACCTCCGTCGTGGACGCCTTTTCTTCAGAAAAGCGTTGGACGGAGAAATTGATCAGGTCGCGAGGTCTCGCGTGGCTCGACTCAAAATGGGCCGGGTTGGCGGTGGTGGCGGTGGCGTTCATGGTCGCCGCGGCGGTTTCCTGGCGCAAATGGCCGGATGTGGTCATCGACTTCGGCATGCAATTGTATGTGCCGTGGCGGATTAGCGACGGCGCGAATGTTGTGTCCGGATTTCCGCTGTCAGGAGGAGGACCATTTTCGCAGTATTTCAATGCGTTATTATTTAAAATCTTTGGCGTTTCGTTCCGCACGCTGATTTTTACCAACCTTGCCATTACCGCCGCGTTGCTGGTTTTAATTTATCGCCGATTTCTCGCGGCGGCTGACCGATGGACAGCCACGACCATTTGTCTGGGCATTGTGCTGGTGTTCGCCTTCAATGAATATCTGGCCGTCGGCAATTACAATTATATCACACCGTATTCCCATGAAGTTTTTCATGGTCTGGTCCTTTCTATCCTTGCCATTTCGCTCCTGACAAAATGGTTGAGCCAACAAAAAATCAGATACGCTCTTGGAGCCGGTCTATGTTTTGGTCTGGTTTTTCTTACCAAACCGGATGTTTTTCTAGCGCTGGCCATCGGGACGATCGCGGCTCTCGTTCTTTTTGGCATCATGATTGGGCAGAGGCGTTTCCTGATTAAATCGGCAGTGGCATTTTTGACGGCTGCGGTGGTCCCGGCATTGGGATTTTTTTTGCATTTCCTGACGGAGGAAGGTTGGCGTGCAAGTTTATATGCCACTGCTTTTGCCTGGATGCCTTTATTTACGCCGCTTGCCAAAGATCCATTTTATCTGTGGTGTACTGGCCTGGATTCGTCACTTTTCCACATACGGCAAATGGCTATCCACTTTTTTTGCGTGGCACTTCTGGTGGCGCTTTACGCCAGGTTGTTCCAACGTGAAGCTGGTTTGGGAACAAAGCGAATCACGTGGCTGGTGTTGGTCATCCCATTGTTGGCCGCTGCCGGCTGGTTCGACTGGTTGAATTGCGGGGCGTCATTGCCGCTGTTGGTTGTGGCGGCGTGCATTCTACTTTTGGGAAATTACAAAAAACTGGCCGTCGAGCGGGAAATGGCCTTTCCGTTTTTGTGGAGCGTATTCAGCCTGGTGTTGCTGGCAAAATTGGGATTGTTCTCTCGCGTCTGGCATTATGGGTTTGTCTTAGCCATGCCGGCTACGGTCACGGCGATTTATCTGTTGTTTTGGCTGTTGCCGGTCTTGTTGGACAAGAAGTTCAACGTGGATCCGCGGCCATTTCGGCTTGCGGTTTGGTTGGTATTGATGATTGGCTTCGGGGTTTTATTTCGTGATTCAGAATCGTGGTATAAGTCAAAAACCCTGGCAGTGGGTCACGGCGGCGACCGAATTTATGCCTTCGACCCTCGGCTCAATCCGGCTGGCGAAAGCGTCAAGCAAGCGTTGGCGTGGATTGAACAAAACGTGCCACAGAATGCAACGCTGGCCGTGCTGCCGGAAGGTGCTATGATCAATTATCTCAGCCGCCGCGTTAATCCCACGCCGTGTTTGGATTGGTCTCCGAATGTGTTGCTCGTGTACGGCCAGGCTGCCATGACGGCGGCATTTGAAAAAAATCCTCCCGATTACATTTGCCTGGTTAGTCGGGACACTTCCGAGTTTGATGTTGGTTATTTCGGGCGTTCCCCCCGTTACGGCCTCGAATTGATGCAATGGATTGAACAACATTATCAGCCAGTATACCTGATTGGCCATGAACCATTCCAAAGCCAGTTGTTCGGCGTCGAGATTTTGCAGCGACTTTCATCCGTCAATCAGTCAGAATAAAAAAGACTACTTGACACAACCACATGTTGTGTGAAAAGCTAATTCAGCCTCAAAGACTTTCAACCGCGAGTCGTCAGACTGACGTCACCTTGGAGAGCCTGCGTGGAGAACCGAAGATGGAAGGTTTTGGGGCCATGTCAAAGTCTGCTTTCGAACCAGCTTGGGATTTGTCCGATGAAATTTGACACCAACCAAGTGCTTGTTTTCAAAATACGACTTTTGGGAAAGAATATCCTCCAAAAAAACGGAGCAAATGAAAGTTGGCATAGCGCGCCGGATCGGACTTTGGAGGAGTATCTGTTGAATCTGGCTCAGGCAAAAGGCGCCATTAGCACAAATCTGAATCAGCAGATCCACCGAACAATTTCAAGAAATCCAGAAAATTACTAACGGAGGATTATCATGCAACGATTACCCTTTCTTCGATTTGCCATCATCCTTCTTCTCTCGGCTTCATCTGTCGCTGCCGACGTGCGTTACGTGAATGTCAACAATACTGCACCTGCATGGCCCTACACCGATTGGTCAACCGCCGCGACTAATATTCAGGTCGCCATTGACGCTGCTGCACCGGGTGACCTAGTACTGGTCACCAATGGAATTTACCAGACAGGCGGGCGTGTCGTTTCCGGGGTGACCAATGCCGGCATGGTTTCAGGCGAAGTTACCAATCGAGTGGCGATAACGAAGGTCATGACAGTCCGCAGCGTGAACGGTCCGGCACAAACCATTATCGTCGGCCGATTGAGCAACGACACAAATTACGCGCGTTGCGTCTTTCTAACTAATGATGCCACACTGGATGGATTTACTGTGACGAATGGTCTCTACACCTGTGGCGGCATTTGGTGCGCTTCCTCAAGTTCAACAGTCACTAACTGCGTTATTGTGGGCAATATTGGTGGAGGCGCTTGGTCTGGAACTTTCATTAATTGTCTAATTCTACGCAACAGTGCATCGATAAGTGGCGGTGGAGCATGTCAAAGCGTCCTGAATAATTGCCTTCTTGCCTATAATTTTGCCGGTGGCTTCGGCGGAGGCAGCGGCGGTGGTGCAGATTCATGCACGCTGACCAGTTGCACCGTCGTCAGCAATTACGCGCCAGCTGGTGGAGGAGGCGTGATAAACAGCACACTGTATAACTGCATTGTTTATGACAACCATGCCGGGTTTTCTTCATTGGGCGACAATTATTATTCTTGCACATTGATTTATTGTTGCGCCATTCCGTTACCGACAGACGGTTATAGCTTTAACAATATCACCAACGACCCCGTGTTCGTGAATCCCACCGGCGGTGATTTCCATCTGCAGCCTTGGTCACGTTGCATCAATGCCGGAGAGAATTATTTTCTTTTCACCATCACCACCGACCTGGACGGCTATCCGCGGATTCGGGGCGGAACGGTGGACATGGGTGCTTATGAATTTCAGGCGCAAGTCACCGGCTTATTTACCGATTGGCTCCAACAATATGGCTTGCCCACAAACGGTTTGGCGGATGCAGTGGATTCCGACAACGACGGCATGGTCAACTGGCAGGAATGGATTACCGGCACCAACCCCACCAACGCGCAGTCGGTCCTGAAATTGCCGGCGCCGGATTTGAGCAACTCCAATGGCGTGGTGATAAGCTGGCCGAGTGTCAGCAACCGGATTTATTCTATCCAACGGAACGCTGATCTGACAGCGCCTTTCTCAACCCTGCAAGACAGCATTATGGGGCAAGGCGGTTCGATGAGTTATACCGACACCACGGCCACGGCGTCAGCGCCGCTTTTTTATCGCGTCGGCGTGCAGTGAGGAACGCTACATTCAGGGAACGGCCTTAAGCGGAATTTGCCACTACGGCGGAACCTGGGTCATGCGCACAATGATGGCGGCAGCAGCGCCTGTAGATTGTGCCGATGGCACCGGCCTTGCCAGCCAACCGGAAAGCCCGAAAAATTTTGTTTTGCAAAATTCCGGCCTTCCGCGTTGAATAAAGAAAATCATTTTCAAATTTAATCCACAAGGTTTATGAAACAAATGCTCCTTTTTTTGGCCGTGGCCGCGTCGCTCTCGGCCATTTCCACCTGCACTGCCGGGGATTTCAAAGGATCGTGGGGCATCCAGCTTTACAGCCTGCGCAGCCAGTTTGCCACCAACGTTCCGGGTACGCTGGATGAGGTGAAAAGCTGGGGCGTCAAGAACGTCGAACTGGCCGGCACTTATAATCTCACCCCCGAACAGTTCCAGGCGCAACTCGACGCGCGTGGCCTGAAAGCCATCAGCGGACACTTTTCCTACGATGAATACCGCACAAATCTTGACGGCATCGTTCGGGACGCGAAGGTCTTTGGATTGAAGTATGTCGGCTGCGCGTGGATTCCGCACGACGACAACAAACCTTTCGACGAACAGACCTGCCGCGAAGCCATTGCCGTTTTCAACCACGCCGGCGAAGTGCTGGCCAAACATCGGTTGAGATTTTTTTATCATGTGCACGGTTACGAGTTTCAGCCTTACCAGAATGGCACGTTGTTTGATTTGATGATGAAAGAGACAAATCCGGGATACGTTCACTTTCAAATGGACGTGTTTTGGATCGTGCATCCCGGCCAGGACCCGGTCGGGTTGTTGAAAAAATACGGCAAACGCTGGGAGTTGATGCATCTCAAAGGGATGCGCGAAAGCACGCCCACCGGTCTGCTCACCGGCCATTCGGACGTGACCAACGACGTGGCGCTGGGTATGGGCAAGATTGACTACGCGCCGATTTTGG
>Ga0265338_10001720_pt1 | contig 34705 bp, 37 predicted proteins | sample 42126metaG_FD_193579 | JGI IMG/M metagenome (GOLD analysis project Ga0265338, IMG submission 193579) | Rhizosphere microbial communities from Carex aquatilis grown in University of Washington, Seatle, WA, United States - 4-21-26 metaG | ecosystem: Host-associated > Plants > Roots > Rhizosphere...
TTCCGTACGCGGCCGCGGCCAACGGCGAGGCGGCATGGCCGAGAGGTTCGAGACGTCTACGCGCCGATGAGCTCGCGCTCTGCGCGGATCCAGTTCTCGTGCGGGTCGTGCCCGCCCTCGGTGTGGAGGTAGTAGGCGCGGACTGCGATGTCTTCGTGCGTGATCGCCGGCGTCCGCTTCCGCCGGATCGCCGGCTTCCGCGCCGCAGGGGTCTTGGAGCTCGTCTTCTCGGTGCGCTTCGCAGGCATTGGGTGCGACCCCTTTCTGGAGTAGAGCGGTGCAACGAACGGACGATTTCCTCTTCGGACTCGCGGATGCCGTTCCTCCGGAGACGGGCGCTACGAACGGAACAACACCGCTATGTCGCTCGCCGGCATCCCCATCTGGGCGAGAGTGCCGGTCGGAGACGGTGTCGCCAACGGCAGCGTCGCGACTTGATCGATGCCGTTGGCGATCGAGAAGACGTAGACGGTGTCGCCTGACCCGACGATGCAGAAATGCGGGCTGCAGCTCGACCAATCGGGACTGATGAAGCTCGCGCCGAGATAGATGAAGAGCGCGGGGGCTCCGTCGTTTCGCTTCGTCGGCCAGACGGAGCTTCCGCCCGGCGCCGGCGCGGCTATGAGCCGAGCGATCGCCTCCGCGGCCTGTTCGGGCTCGCCACGGCTGTTGTAGTTCTTGTGCTGGAGCGTCGTCAAGGCGCCGACATCGAGCGTCCGCGTCGGCCCGACACGAAAGAAGACGCCCTGACAGATCGGGTCGTGAGAGTGGCAGTACGAGAGAATCAGCGTGTGGCCGTTCGAGCCGAACGCCGGTCGCTTCCCCAGGATGCCGTCCCGGCGGCCGGAGAACGAGCCGCGATCGACGCTTCGGTCGCCGCCGTTGAAGTAGGGATCGCCGAAGAGAACGACCGCGGTCACGTCGGATCTCTCCGACTGGCCGAGATCGCGTTGGTACACGTCTGCGGTTACCTGGGCGCCTTGGCTGTAGCCGGCGAGGATGATCGCCGACTTTCCGCCACAGTCACGGATCACCTGGTGCGCTTTCGCCGCGAGCGACGTCGTCCCCTCGACCGCCGAGTCGTGGTAGGCGCCCAGGCCTAGACCGGACAGCTTCGTCACGGCGCCCGCTCCGTTCACGAGTTGGCTGAAGTGCTCCCAGGGCCACGAGAACACGCCGACGGCCGGATAGGGGTTCGCCCACGGCTGCAGGCCCGGGACGAGCTTCGAGAGGCGCGTCTTCAAGACCAACTCGGGGCGCCCGATCCCCTCGTCCTTGGCCGTCTTGTCACCAGAACCGCGCGAGGCGAGCAGGAATGCCGGTGGGCAAGCGTCGCCGAGTGCAGCCCCGCCCTTTGCCGTCGTCTCGGGTGCAAATGCCGCAACGGGCGCGACGACGAGCAGTGAACACAGAACGGCCCGCACCTTCCGTCTCATTGCACGATCATAGGCGGGGGCGGAACAGGGGATGAGTGCCGCTTGTACCCGCTTCGGCCACCGGCGAGAATGCCCTCATCGGCGGCCACACTCCTGCAGCTCGATCCTGGTGGGCGCGCGCCGCGTCTGTTGTTGCGTCTTTCCTTTCCGCCGAGATGAGCGCAGATCAACGGAACGGGTCTCGCGCCGCCGGCGATGGAACGCCCGCTCAAGAAGAGGCCTTCCTGAGGGTGTGCGCGGCGGTGAAACGCGCAACGCACGCCGTGGGCGACAAGGTCGCGTTCCGCAACCTGGTTGACGAGTTCATGGCGCGCAACCCGATCCTGGGCCCCGACGCACTCGACGCATTGCCACAGCTCGACAAGGACGAAGGCGTGCGGGTCGGCGCGTTCTTTGCTCTCAGCATGCGACTTCAGATGTACGCCGTGCAGCAGAGCGAGGTTTGGAGCGGGCTGACGAGCCAAACTGTCCTGGACGACGCGAAAGAGAAGATCAACGACCTGCTCAGTTCGGCTCGCGGTGGTCTCACCTACGTCCTCGAACGCTATTACGACGCGCCCTCGGGCAGTTTCGACGAGATCTGGTTCTTCAAATGCGGGACGACCTCGGTGCTGTTTGCTGATGCCGGTCTCGATGTGCTCTACAAGTGCGTCTTACCCCGGTACATGCAGGAGCCTGAGATCGCGCAAGCGACGGCCGAGTACTCGCGCAAGCTCTGCCGCTTGCGGGGCGACCCGGCTCTCAAGACGCGGCTTCCGCGTATGTACCGCACGGAATCCGACCGCTACACAACGCAGGAGTTCATCGACGGTGTGACGCTCGAGGAGTACCTCGACGAGCATCGGGCAACGCTTCACGACGACAGTCGGCGTGAGCTTCTCCAACACACGATTCTCGAGCTGAGCGCCGGCCTCTCAGAGATTCTCGTCGCGCTGACGAAAGCCGGTGAGCAGCACCTGGACCTGTCACCTTCCAACATCATCCTGCGCCACCGCAAGCGCGAGAGCGAGACGTTCGAGCGCTCAGACGTGTGCGTGGTCGATCTCGGCCGCAACTTCCTTCTTCGAGAAGGTGTCGGCGCGTACGTCGGCTATCAAAAGGCTGCGCTGTACGTTGCCGACGAGGTCCGGCGCGTCCCTCCCGAGCCGGATCGCACGAGCGATCTCTTTTCGATCGGCTTCATCCTCCTCGACGTCTTGACCGCACGGGGCAAACAAGAGCCGCAGACTGTGATGAAGCGTCTCTTCGGAGCAGGAGCGCGGCAGGTGGCGAGGCAGGGACGCGCCGGAGCGCGCGTTCTGAAGTCGCTCGGCGTCGACCTCTCCGAGCCTTCGCGGCTGCCGCCCCGAGGCGTAGAGCCGGACACGTGGCGGGATGCTCTGGACGAGCTGTGGAAGCAGGCGCCTCACTTCGCGGCGATCATCGATGACCTCGTGGACAAGGATCCTCGGCGTCGGCTGCTCAGCTTCCCGGCACGCGATGTGAGCAGTCCGTATGCAGCGCTCGCAACGCTCGTCGAGCAAAGCGTCGATGTCGACAAGGTCTTCGCGGAGGAGCGCCTTCACCGGGATGTCCTCGACCTGAGCCATCTGACCCGACTCATGACCTCGGGACTGGCAATCGACGGTTTCATCGACGTCGTGCGCGTGCGCCTGAAGGCGAGCGAGATCAGCGAGAAGCTGCCCGACGACGTCGTGCACTTGGAGGGCACGTTGTTCTTGCCTGCTGTTGCTCTGCTGGTGAGCCTTGGGTGGCTGCTCGTCGCAGCGAGCTCGCTGATCTTCACGTTCTCGGACTTTGGTTTCGGGCGCGGACTGGCCAACGGCATCGCCGGCGTCTTTCCGCACTCGTTCAGGGCCGGCGCATGGCGAGACAACCTGCCGGGTCGCGTCACCGCTTTGACGTTCAGCTTCATCGCCGCGCGCTACTACCTCAATATCTTCTCGCAGCTCTCATTCGCCGGCATCCGCGAGCACTTCAGTCTGCTACGACGGATCGTCGTCCGTGCCACCGGAACCGTCTCACCGATCTTCTGTCTGGCCGGTGTCTTGTACCCTCGGTACTGGCCACTCTTCGGCGCGATCGGCTCGGTCTTCATCGTCGCAAACAACTTCTCGATGTGGCGCCTCGCCAAGCGGGCGCTAAAGCTCACGGCAGACGACGAGCGGTCGCGAGGGTACGACGCCTTGACCGAGTTCTGCGACATGTACCGCGAATGGTGGGTTCTCTTCGGACTGTACGGCCTCGGCATGTGGCTTCTTGCCGGCCTCATCCTGGACGGCGTTCAGCTACACGACCAGCTCGTCTACGCGGGGGTCATCGTCGCCATCAACTGGGTCAAGGTCTATCGGAACAACTGCAAGAGCGCGGCGCCGCTCGTTCGCGGCAACCTTTCGAGAGCGATTCACATCATCCGCCGCACGCAGAGGCTCGCCGACGAGGATCCGCGCACGCGAGTCACGGACGATCCGTCTCTGCTACTCGTGAACAGAGCGCGGCCGGCGAGTGGCGCGAGGATCTCGGTCGTTCGGTCGCCGTTGCCGGACGGGGTCGAGCTGCTGCTCGCCGAGACTGCCGAAGAGCAGCTCGTCATCGCCGTTGCCGACGGTCAGGGCACGTTGCATCCGGCCGCCGTGGCCGACGCGGCCCGGGCGCTCGGGAGGCTTCGGCCGGGCAAACCTGTGCGCGCCGTCTTCGTCGACGATGAGAGGCGATGGGCCCAGAGCGAGGCCGTGCAGGAGCTCGTCGCGCAGGGCGCACTCGCGTTCGGGACGGTCGAGGAGGCCCCTGCACCCGCGGCCCGTGAACCCGCCAATTCGACCGCTATCATCGCCCAACACGCGCCGTGAACCAGTCGTCCACCACCCCATCCGTCGTCGCGCCGCAGCGCGCCCGGCACCAGATCAAGCCCGACGCGTACGAGATCGTCGCCGGCGGCCACCCCGTTCTCGAGCTCATACGCGAGCGCCACGCCTCACGAAGTCAACCGGGTTCGCGCACGGACGGCGCGACACTCGCTCTCGTTGTCGAGGGAGGCGGAATGCGGGCGGCCGTCTCGGGCGGGATGGTCGTTGCGATCGAACAGCTCGGGCTCACCAACGTCTTCGACAAGATCTACGCGTCGTCGGGAGGCGCGTTCAACGCGGTCTATCTCATGACCGGGCAAGCCCTCTACGGCTCGTCGATCTATGCGGACGAGTTGACCACCACACGCTTCATCGACTTGAAGCGGTTGCCGACCAGCAAACCCGTCGTGTCGCTCGACTACGCGATCGACGGTGTCATGAGCGGCACACGCGCCGTGGACTGGGAAGCCGCGGTCAACTCACCGATCGAGCTCCATCCGATTGCGTCGTCGCTCACGTCCCGCCAGGCAATCGACCTGGGACCACCGAAGAGCGCCGAACACCTCCGACGGCAGCTCAAGGCGACAGCTCGTGTCCTCGTGTTCGGCGGCGAGCCCGACGAAATAGACGGCCATCGGTGCGTCGATGCGAGCCTCTACGCGGGCATCCCGTTCGACATCGCGAAGGAGCAGGGGGCAACTCATGTACTCGCGCTGCTCACACGCCCCGCCGGTGTCTCGCGTAAGCCGCCCTCGTTGCTCGAGAAGACGGTAATCGCCTGGAAGTTGCGACAGATCGAGCGATGGCTGCCCGAGGACTCGGTGCTGCGCATCGAAAAGTACAGACAGGTCGTCAGCGACCTCGAAGCCGCCACGAGGGACAGCTCGTCGCTCGAGGTGCCGGCGTTCGCCGTGCAGATGCGCGGGCCGGAGCTGAGCCAGCTCGAGCAGAATCCCACAAAGGTTCGCGCAGCGGCGATCGCAGGCATGGAGGCGACATTCGGGCTGGTCGGAGTCGAGCCTCAGATCGTTTCCGCGCTTCTGCCGTACGTCTAGGAGGGTCCCCGCGCAGGAAACGGAGCGGCCGGAAACTGCCTAGAATGGCCGCACTGCCCTCTTAGCTCAGTTGGTAGAGCACCTCCATGGTAAGGAGGGGGTCGACGGTTCGAGTCCGTCAGAGGGCTTCCAAGCCATTTCAGCACGGCGTGCACGGCGTCGCGTGGAAGCCGTAGCGGCCGCGCAGGTGCAGGAAGCGCCGATTCCAGATCACCTCGTCGCCGTCGCGGCGGGCGACGACTGCGCGCAGGTTGCCGTAAACGCACTCGCGCGGCACCCCACCCAACCACTCGAACGCGCGCACGTGCCCCTCCAGGAAAGACTCGATCGTCATCTCCAGCGAGAAGAACGCCGTCTGCGCGCCCGAATACGGCAGGCTCGCAACCAGCGCGTACACCCGCCGCTCACGTCCGGCCACCAGTGGCCGGGTCGCCATCTCGCCCCAGTCGAGCTGCAGCACCTGACCAGGCCGATAGCCGGTCCGCTGCGCCGGTCGCACCGCCGACGGCCGCAGCTGCTGCAGCCGCGCCTGCACCAGCCGTAGCGAACCGGTGTAGCCGAAGTCCAAGCGAAGGATCTCCGTCAGCCGCGGCGCCTTGATCTGCGGCCACTCCTCCAAAAGCCGACGCAACACCGGCTCAAACCGATCAAGCTGCGAGCCGACCGGCGCCCGCCGATACCGCGGCGGCTCGTCGCTTCCAAGCAGCCGCGCGACCATCCGCCGATTCATCCCCAGCCGGCACGCGATCTCCCGCTGCGAGACCCCGTCCACCGCCAACGCCCGCACCTGCGCCCACTCCAACGCGCTCCGCACCTCCGCACCCCTCGCTCGACATCACCGACCAAGCCAGCCTCAAAGACGAGGCGGACGCGATCAGCGACGCCGCAAGTGGCGCACATTTCGACTGCAGATCCTGGCGCAGTATTAAGCTGCGCGCGTCAGCAGCCCTTGCGGTTTGCGATGAGCTGAACGAGGCGACGTTCTCGAGCCTCTTTGAGGCCGACTGGAACCGTCCGTAGATGAGAACGCGAGGCCTGTATGCTACTGGAGCACACTCCGAAGGGATGAAACGTGAGTTCGCCTGACGGGCCGGCGGCGTACCGGTCGGCGGAAGCAGAACATCAGCACGCTGGCACTTTGAGCGTCACTGACGCGGCTTTCCGCGAGACCATGCTGCTGAAGGTTTCCTGGCTCCGAAGTTTTCTGGCGGTCGCGGAGAGTGGCGGTTTCTGTGCTTCGACGATCAAGCTGCACCTTTCACAATCCCGGGTGAGCGCCCATATCGCGGATCTGGAGATGGTGCTCGGCTTTTCGCTCTTCGAACGGAGGGTGCCGCCAACGACACTGACCGCGCCGGGCGAGATCTTCCGTGGTTATGTGAAGAATGCACTACAGGAGTTGCAGGAAGGTATTGAGGCGGCCCGATCAACGATCCGCCCGGGTTTTGGCCATCTCATCGTTGGGAGCTACCCGAGTGTGAGCTCCGTCTTTCTTCCGGCCGTGCTCTCCGGCCTGAGAAACGACTATCCAGAGATCTCTGTGGAGCTTGTCGAGGGAACCGCGTCGACGCTGGAGGCAGCGTTGGTTCAGGGGACGGTTGATGTTGCGTTTCGACCGACGCACCCTCCGATGTGCGATCCGAATCTTTGTATGAAGCCGCTCTGGCGCGAAGGGATCGTTGCCGTCATGCGAGGCGATCATCCCCTCGCAGAGCCTGCGTCGGTGACGATCTCGGATCTTGAAGGACGAGCCCTCATTGGGAATCCAGCGGGCAGCGAGGAAGACGGCGGCGGTTTCGATCTACGCCACGCCGCTGGCGATGCGGCAGGTGCGATGAGCGTGGCATATCTGACGGATCAGCCAGCGACGCTCGTCGCGCTTGTCCGTGCCGCGTTTGGAATCGGCGTGATCAGCCAGTTGGCGCTCGCAACTACGAGCACCGAGGGAGTGGCAAGTCGACCGATCGCCTCACCGACGGCGTTTCGTGATGTTGCGGTCTTTTGGAACGAGCGCCGCAAGGTCAATCCGAGCCTTCACGCGTTCGTGGCGGCGGTCGGCCGGGCGGAGCTGCCGGCTGGCGTGAGTCGCATACCTGACTGAGGCGCTGATCCGCAGAGGCCGGTCCCTAGACCGCGCTCATCCCGCCATCGATCACTACTGAGGCTCCATTGAAGAACCGCCCCGATGCGCTGGCGACAAAGGCGATCGTCGCTGCAACTTCGCTCGGCGAACCCAATTGATTGTCGAGCTGGCGCATCTTCATCCGTTCGAGGGCTTCTTCGGGATGCGGGTCGGCTGCGAGCATGTTCGCGATCCAGTCCGTTTCGACTGTCCCTGGGCAGATCGCCACGCATCGTACGCCGTCCTTCGCGTGATCTGCCGCGATGGCGCGTGTTAGGCCGAGAAGCCCGGCCTTGGATGCGCAGTACGCGGCTTGTGCCGGCAGGCCGATTGTCCCGGCGACTGAAGCCACGTTGATGATTACTCACCCGCCAGAATCAAGCATCAGCGGAAGGACGGCTCGGGTGAGCAAGAACGGGCCGGTGAGGTTAGTCGCGATCACCCGGTCCCAGTCATGGCCGCTCGTCTCGAGCACGGTGGCGGCGACGCCGACGCCGGCGACGTTGACCAGCAGGGATGGGCTGCCCATGATCGTGAGGACGCTGCGAACCATCACGCCAAGCTCGTGGGTGTCGGTGACCGAAACCGCGAACGTTTTCCCGGCGCCGACGGCGGCGATGATTTGGGAGAGGGTTTCAGCCATCCCTTCTTCATTGATATCGACTAGTGCGATCTGGTACCCGTCGTTGGCGAGGTGTATCGCCGTGGCACGACCTATGCCGGAGGCGGCACCGGTGACGACTGCTGTCCCTGTCATTCGCATTCGATCCCTGGTAAGGCGCCGTTCATCGCGTACCCGCCGTCGACATCAAGACACGCACCAGTCGTATACACCGACTCGTCGGAGGCGAGGTAGCAGATTGCGTTGGCCACCCATTCGGGAGGAGCGACGGTGCCTGAAGGGATGCGTTCGGAGAGAGCCTTGAGCATGGCTTTGGTGTAGATAGGTTCACTCATTCGCGTTCGAATCGCTCCGGGCCGGACGCAATTTACCGTGATGCCATATGGGGCGAGTTCGGTCGCGATGGTCCGCGTCATCGCTTCCATGCCACCTTTGGATGCCGTATACGGAGCGGCGTTTGGTTCTGATACGACGGCGTGAACAGACGAGACATTTACTACGCGTCCCGCGACCCCAGCATCGACCATTAGTCGGCTGACCGTTTGCGTGAGAAAGAAGACCGATTTGAGATTGACGGCGATTGTGTGATCCCAGTCATTCGGGGTAACGTTCCAGAATGGCGCGATGCGAAGGACGCCGGCCGCGTTTACGAGGATTCCTGGCGGCGTGCTGAGTGCTTCGAGTGCGTTGTGCAGCAGCTCCGGTGTCGCGGGATCGGCAAGATCGGCTGTCACGATGTGAACTTGATCTCCGAGGCCGGCCGGCCACGGGTTCGTGTGCGCGATATCAAGTGCGACGATCTGGGCTCCCTCGCTCAGCATGCGCGTCGCGGTTGCTCGTCCAATGCCAGAGTCAGCGCCAGTGACGATGGCTAACTTGTCATCGAATCTCATGATCGGCTGATTCGAAACGCAAGAACCATTCTCAGGTCGACCCCCGCGTCCGCTTGGCGAACGTCAAGGAGAACACCGGACAAGGGCGACTGCGTGGAGGCCAGGTCCCTCACATTACGTCGGTATTCTCCCGAGCGTCAACTGTTCAGCGACGGTGGCGCGCTTGGTCGCTCACGCTGCCGGAGCGCGATTCTCGGATATTCCGGGTTTGGACGGAGTAATTTCGCTCAACCGCAACCTCGGATGTGCGATGGCCGAGGGTACGCGCGGCGATGACATCCTGCGGCGCACGCCCCGCGGTTACGCAGTCCATCCGAATCTCGTTGCGGTTCTCGTGATCAGTCTTGGCTGTGAGGTCAACCAACCAAAGAATTTTGAAGCACCCTGAGATTTTCGGAGGCTCCCGAACCAGGTGTCGTCCTGGGGGAAGGAGATGCTCCGACGATGGGAGCCCCGAGGAGGTATTCGTTGGAGTTGCGTGAGCGAGCGGTGCGGCTGGCGCTGAAGTCGGGCCGGCCGATCCGCCAGGTCGCGAGCGATCTCGGCATCCACCACGAGGCGCTGCGCGTGTGGGTGCGCGAGGCGCAGGCCGATAGCGGCCGGCGGCGCGATCTGCTGACGAGTGAGGAGCGGGAGGAGTTGAAGCGGCTGCGCAAGGAGGTCGCGGAGCTGTGGCGCGCGAACACGATTCTGAAGGACGCATCGGTGTATTTCGCGACGGAGCTCGACCCGACCCGGCGAAGGTGAGCCGCTACGTGGAGGCGCGGCGGGAGGTCTTCGGGGTCGAGCCGATCTGTCGGGCGGTCGGCGTGCCGGTGAGCACGTACTACGCGCGCAGGTCCCGGAAGCCGTCCCGCCGCGCAATCGAAGACGAGAAGCTCGTCGGCCGGATCTACGCGGCCCGCGAGGGCTACCGCTCGGTCTACAGGGTGCGCAAGACCTGGAAGGAGCTGCGCCGTCGTGATGTCGAGGTCGGCCGCGACCACGTCGCTCGGCTGATGCGCCGGGAAGGGCTCGAAGGCGTTCGCCGGGGCAAGAAGCGCCGGACGACGATCGCGGACGAGGCGGCACTCGAGCGGGCGCGTGAACTGCTGCAGCGCGACTTCGCCGCGTCGCGGCCGAACGAGAAGTGGGTCGCCGACATCACCTACCTGCGCACCTGGAACGGCTTCGTCTACCTCGCCTTCGTCCTCGACTGCTACAGCCGGATGATCGTCGGCTGGCAGCTTGCAACGCACCTGCGCACCGACCTGGTCCTGGACGCGCTGGAGATGGCAAACGGGTTGCGTCGACCTGCTCCGGGGCTGATCGCGCATACCGATCGCGGCTCGCAGTACACGAGCATCCGCTACACCGACCGCCTCGACCAGATGGGCGCCGCACCCTCGGTCGGCTCGCGCGGCGATGCGTATGACAATGCGATGGCCGAGGGGTGGGTTGCGACCTTCAAGTCGGAGCTCGTCGATGGGCGCCGCTTCCCCTCCTACGAGCACGTCGAACACGAGACGCTGCACTGGATCGGCTTCTACAACGACGAGCGGCTACACGAAGAACTCGGTGACTTGCCGCCCGCCGAGTATGAGGAGTTGAATATCAACACAGACAACAGCCGAACCCTGGCTGCCAGATAAATGAGCCTCTACGAAACCCAGGGCGCTTCAGAGTCCGGCACGACTACCCGCGAGCCAGGCTTCACGGCCGATCGCAAACCTCCGCCGCCGGCCGTGCCGCTGTCATCCCAGAACGAACCAGAACCCATCTGCAATCAGCCCCGAGAAGGCATCCGTTGACGCAGCCGCGCCCGTACCCTGGCATCGATGTGCCATGTCCAGACCAAGCCCTGAGTCGATGTGCGGCACAGCGGTCAACACTACGCGCACGTTTCCGCGAGGCGCACTGCGATTTTCAGATGGGCGTCATCTGCAAGTCGACGACGATCGCTCCTTCGCGTCAGTCCGATTTCCGGATTGGTGCTAGTCGAGAAACGCATCGCGGACGCTCTTGACGACCGATCGGTGCGGCCTCTAGCGTACCCTTGTCCAAGAGGTGTTTATTCACCAACTATCTGACTAGCGATGTCGTGGCGAAGGAACCGTAATAACTCATGGCCGCAAAGCAAGTTTCTCAACTAGGGCTCGAACGCTACCAAGACGATCGTTTTGGAATGTTCATTCATTGGGGTCTATATTCGCTCATCGGTGCAAGCGAATGGGTGATGTTGTATCGGAGAATGAACGTCGCAGAGTACGAGAGTTTGGCTAGTCAATTCAGCGCACCCAAGTTCGACGCCGACCGCATCGCGCGAACAGCTGCAGAGGCCGGGCAAAGATACGTCACCATCACCTCACGACATCATGATGGTTTCTCGATGTACGATACGGCGCTTTCTGACTACAAGGTCACACGCACGCCGTTTGGACGTGATCCAATTGCTGAGCTCGCAGCTGCATGCGCTCGCCATGGTGTGCGGCTCGGCTTTTACGTGTCGTGTCTTGACTGGCATCATCCGGCCTATAGAGAGGCGCGGCGGGCGAAGAGCGGGCTGGCATGGGATGACTATCTCACGTTCCTTCACGGTCAGATCCGAGAGCTCTGCACGAACTACGGTGATGTGGCGGAGTTTTGGCTTGACGGGTACTGGCCGGCTACCTGGCCATACCTACGTTTTCAGAATTGGTGCGTACCAGGCGGCGAGTTTCACTTTGACGAGATCTACGAGCTCATTCATACGCTGCAGCCGGATGCAGTCATTATGAATAACCATCATTCTCAGCCGATGCCCGGAGAAGATGTCCAGGGTTACGAAGGAGACGTCCCTGGCGAAAACACGAATCTTGGCCTCAACAGTACGCCGGCCTTCCGGGACGCCCTCGAGACCTGTCAGACCCTTACGTCCGCTGGATATGGATTTCAAAGGCATGATCATCAATATAGGGGGATGCCCGAGCTCATAGACACGCTCGTTCGTGCCGCCGCGTCCGGTGCGAACCTCCTTCTAAATGTCGGTCCGACGCCAGACGGCGAGATTACGGTTCCGGCGGATGATCGACTCCACCAGCTTGGTAAGTGGCTGGAGGTAAACGGTGAAGGTATCTACGGGACGCGAGCCGGAACTGTGACGTTGAGCGACGAGACGAGCGACCCACCGACGATCAAAGGTGTGGTATCGACTCGCGCCGCGCGCGGCTCAGCGCACTACATCCACATTCTAGGGGAGTCGACAGCCACTTCGATGTTCGTTGATCTTCCGCCCGGTCAGCACGCCAGGACGGCTACGGCGACGCTCCTTCGCGACGGTGGCTCGCTCCCACTCGACGTGGTCGGCGATGGCGATTCTGTCCGCCTGACCGTGCCAGCAGAGGTGCGCGACGGTCTTGCTACGACGATTCGGCTAGACATCGAACCGTTGGAGTAGTCGCTGGTTTGCTGGCTCACGCGCCGAGCGCGGCGTATACGAGCTCGTAGGCGGCGACGGCGTCCTTGGCTTGCTGGGCGGCCCGCAGGGCGTCGCCGTCGACGCGCGCGGCGACCCCGTCGATGAACCGCCACTGCAGGACGGAGCGCTTGACGGCGCCCACCGCGTCCTCGGTGTACGGGTAGAGGTCGAAGCCGAGCCGTTCGCCGTTGTTGCCGTAGCCGGCCCGGCGCAGCTCGACGGCCAGCTCGATCGTCTCCATGAAGGCGGTCGCGCCGACCATGTTGTCGTCGTCGAAGGTGCCCCAGCCGGAGTTCGCGTGCTGATGGCCCAGCAACCCCTCCGCGGCCAGCAGGGCGGCGTATTCGGCGAGGTTCTCGCCGTTCATGATCAGGTGCTGCCAGTCCATGTTCACGGACACGTTGTCGATCCCCTGCGTGCGCAGCTTGTGGATCACGTGCAGGGTCATCCCCATGTTCCGCATCAGGATCTTCATCGCCGGCTCCGAGTTCTTGTGCTCCAGGAACACCGTCACGCCCTTGTCTCGGGCGTGCTGCGCGGACTCGCCGATCGCGTCGATGAACCGGGCCCACGACTCCTTGTACGGAGTCTGGAACGGATAGTTGTAGCCCTCGACTCCCGGCCAGATGATCATGTGCGCGCCGACCTCGGCGGCCAGGTCGATCGCTTCCTTTGTCAGGCGCAGTGCCTCGCCGCGGGTCGCGTCGTCGGGTGAGCAGAAGCCGCCCTTCGCGAACCGCTGATCCAGGTGCAGCCCCGACGCGACGCAGTAGATGCCGTGCCCGGCGAGCGCCTTGCGCACCTCGTCCAGGTTCGCCGGCGAGAGCTCCTGTGGATAGTGGAACTCGTAGTCGTCCATCAGGTCGCCGAGACCCTCGACCGCCGTCCGCACCTTCTCTGCCGTCGATTTCCCGGAGAGCTCCGGTTTGTAGCCCGCCGGGTTGAACCGCGTCGCCATATTCCCGAATGCCCAGATGCCAAGACTCGTTTTCACAAGATCTCCTCGTTATCTAGTCGCGACGTAGAAAATACAAAACCCATCCCCCGCACCCGGTTCCGTCCGGACACCACCGGGGTGTCCGGTGAACTGGGAGCGGTGCAACCAATCCGTGGCCGGAATAAGACGAGCTACAACGGCCACCCTTGCAAGGTTATCGCCGCGGTGTTCATGGGCCGCACCGCGGATAACGAATCGCAGTCATTCGTATTGCGAGAAGTCTTAGAACCTACTTCCCCCTGAAAAACGGTCGAGGCGTCGTTCGCTTCGGTGAGTGTGGTCTCGCCTGTCTCGCAACGGTTGTCGCCGGCGAGTCGCTCAGGTTAGGAGCGCGATCCGTTGCAGGTTGTGGGCGAGGGTGATGCCGCCGACCCAGGTCTTCGCGCCTGCGAGGCTACGTAACCGTGTCCGGCGGAGGCCCTTGCGTTTGAGTTGCGAGATCCGTCCTTCGAGTCCGTTGCGGAAGCGGTAGCGGCGTTTCCAGTTGCGGCTGTGTTCGATCGGTGCGGCGCGTTGCTGGCGGGGGATGACCGGATCGCGGATGCGGTGGCGGACGAGGGCGGCGTCGCCGGTACTGGTGCCGAAGCCGCGGTCGGCGTAGACCGAGCGCACCTGCATGCCCGCGTCCTTCGCTTTCGCGATCGCGCCGTCGAGCAGGCCACCGTCGACCAGGCCTCCGCGCTCGGGGACGTCGGCGACGACGAAGCCCTCGCCGGTGTCGGCGACACGGGCTTTGTACCCGAACTCGGTCGGCCGGCGCGGGCTGCCCATCCGGATCGGGCGCGCGTCGGGATCAACGAGCGAGACGCGCCGGTCGGGGATCGTGCGCTGTCCGGCCAAGCGTAGATCGGTCTGGGCGAGGATCAGCTCGGCCGACTCGAGCTCGCGCTCGAGTCGCTCGACCAGCGCGACGCTGACGCGCTTGCGGCGCGCGTCCTTGCGCGCATCGCCTGCGAGCGCGCACGCCTCGCGCACCGTCTGCTTGGCACGCTGGGCAATCTCCGCGGTTAGCCGATCGAGCGTCGCCAAAGCTTGCCGGCTGCGAACGCGCGCCGCCGAGATCGCCCGCACCCGCTTGCCGACCGAGCGACGCCGATCGCGCAGCCGCGCTTCGCGAGCGAGACCGGCGGCCTTGATCCGCTTCGCGAGACGAGTCAGCCGCGAAACTGCGTGCGCGCACAAACCGGAGTCGGTCGGGCTGCGGATATCGGCCTCGACAACGGTCGTGTCGACCCGCAGCCGGCGAGAGCGCAGCACCTTGCGCTTGACCGCGAGCGACAGCAGCCCGGCGTTGAGCTCCTCCAACAGCTCCGGGCCGAGCCGCTTGGTCAGCTTCATCAGCGTGCTCGGATCGGGCACCCGGCCGTCGATCGCGATCCGGCAGAAGCGCCGCCAGGTGAACGAGTCGGCGACCTCCTTGCAGAGCGTCTCGTAGCCGAGTCCGTACCGGTGCTTGAGGTACATCAGCCGCAGATATGTCTCGATCGCGATCGTCGGCCGGCCTATCCGCGCCGTCAGCCGCGAGCGAAACGGTGCCAAGAAGCGGTCGTCATCGAGGACCGCATCCACCTTGCCGAGCTCCGGCGGCAGCTCGCGCAACTCCGCCGGCAGCACCGCCTCCCACAAACTTTCCCCGACGGCCCGCTCCCGCAACATCCGCCACCCCCAAAAGTCGCCGATTTCCAGCGACGTTAGGACCCCGACCGGACGGACCGGACCACGCGACGGGATTCGACTATTTCAGGGGGAAGTAGAACCTTGGACCGCTCCCGTTCCGTGTTGACGGTTCAGGCCGCGAGTTTTTGTAGTTGTCCTGTCGCATCGTCCCATGTTGCGCGCACTTCGCGCGGCGTTTGGTAGTTGAGTCGGCTGTGGGGCCGGTCGTGGTAGTGGTCGATGTAGGCGGCGATCACCTCCCTGGCCTGGTCGAGGGTCTCGAACCCGTTGCGCCAGACGCAGCGCTCTTTGAGGTAGCGAAACCAGCTCTCGATGAAGGCCTGCGACTCGGGGTCGCGGTAGCCGCCGCGTCGGTGGGTGACACCGAGGCCGCTGATCGCGAGCCGGGTGGAGCGGGCGGTGAAGGCGGAGCCGTTGTCGGTGCCGAGCGTGAGCGTGCCCGGCGGGATCCGTTGCTCGTCGACGGCTTGCTTGATCAGCGCGGTCGCTTCGGCGGCGCGGCAGCGCAGCTCGAGTGACCAGCCGACGATCTCGCAGGTGCAGCAGTCGATGATCGCGTTCAGATACGTCCAGCCGCGTTCGGCGACCCACACGCTCGTCATGTCGAGGTGCCAGAGCTGGCCGGGCCGTTCGACCTTGAAGACGCCGGGACGGCGCCGGCGCGCCTCGACCGGCCGGCGTTGGATCAGCTTCTGTTCACGCATCACGCGCAGGACGCGTTTGCGGTTGACCGCGACACCGAGCTGGCGGCGGACGAAGCAGCAGACCATTTCGGTAGCCGTCGGTCGGGTAGCTCCTCGCGGTCTCGACGATCGCAACGTCGACCGGATCGGTAACCGGCTGGCGTTGCGGTGAGCGGCGCGGCCTCGGTGTCCGGTAGATCGCTTGTCGGCTGATCTGCGCGACGCGCGCCACCACCGAAGGCGAATGCCCTTCGGCGACGAGATCACGAGAGCGGGCGACGCGCTGTGTCACTCCCACTCCCGCAACAGTTTTCCCGCGATCTCCAACTCGTAGGTCTTGCGGCCGAGCGCCCGCTCGAGCTCGCCGATCTTGCGGCGTAGCTCCCGCTCGCCCGAGCGCTCCTCTTTGCCTGCGAGCGCCTCTCGGCCCGCCTCGAGGATCTTGTCGCGCCATCCGTAGTAGAGCGTCTCGGCGATCGCGTGCTCGCGGCAGACCTCGCGGACCGTTCGGTCGCCGCGCATCCCCGCCAACACGATCTCCAGCTTCTGCTGCGCCGTCCAGCTGCGGCACTTCCGTTGCTCGCTCAACCCACTCTCCTTGTCGGTCGAGCGGCCCATGCTGAGCCCGACACCGGACAGCCCCTCCGGGGGCTACACCCCCTCCGAGCCTGCCCGGCCCAAGTCAGCTAACCGTCAACACACAAGCGGGGAGCGGTCCAACCTAGGGCGGGGCATCCGATTAGCGAATCGCGCTCAGTCGAGAATCGTGTTCTAAAACTGTTGACTGTGCCGGATGTCGTGACCTAGGTTTCTGGTGCTCGTTAGCCGCATGCATGACCAGCACCACCTGCCAGTTTCACTGCTCGCTCTGGTCTTCGTGAGGAGGCTCGACAGTGAACGTATCGCTATTCATCCAGCAATGCCTGCAGAGAGGCAGAGGAGGTTAGATCGTGATGTGGATGTGGCCTGATACGAAACGGCGATTGCTCATTCCGCTTGCGGTGGTGATCGTCGCATCAGTCCTAGCGGCGCGCGCAACCGCTCAACAACAGCGCCACGAAACAAAAGGTGCTGCCACTCAGGGCACGGTCGCTCTTATGTTGCCCAGTATTGGCCAGTACCGGTGGGAGAACCAGGATCGACCCGATTTCATCAACGAAATGAAAGCTCTTGCACCAAATGTCAAGGTGCTCTATTCGAACGCACAGGACAGCCCGTCGCGCCAGCTTGCACAGGCGGAAGCCGCGATTACAAACGGCGCCAAAGTTCTCGTGCTTTCTCCTGTAAATGATCAAGATGCCGGGAAGATCACTCAAGAGGCGAAGGCGGCGGGTGTGAAGGTGATTGCCTACGCTCGGCCCATCGAAAAGGCGCCAATTAACTACTTCGTCGGCCTCGACCTGTTCCGCACCGGTGTGGGGCTCGGCAAGTTCTGGGCCAAGCACGTCCACACGGGCGACAACGTGGTGATCCTCAAGGGCGATCCCGGTGACGCGAACGTGCCGGCATACATGCGAGGGTTGTTGAGCGTTCTAAACCCGCTCGATAAGGCCGGCACAATCCACATCGTTGCAGATGTCTTCACGCCACAGTGGAGCACCGCGAACGCTCTGCGCGAGATGGACCAAATCCTGACCAAGCAGAACAACAACGTCCAAGACGTGATCCCGCTTAACGACTCGCTCGCTCTTGGCGTGATCGCCGCTCTGTCGAAGCAGGGACTAGCGGGCAAGGTGCCGGTCGGTGGAGGCGACGCGTCAATCCCGGCACTCCAGAACATGCTCAAGGGGACGCAGCTCATGTCAACGTATTTCCCGATCAAGGACATGGCCGTCCAGGCGGCAAAGGTCACCGCCTACCTCCTTAGGGGAGAGAAGCCGCCCGCGAGCCTGTTCAACACGAAGCTCAACAACGGGCTGGTCACCGTTCCAGGGTTCGGTGTGAACGCGCTCTCGATCACGAAGGCGACGATTGGAAAGGTCATCGCCGACGGGACCGTGACGAAGGCGCAGGTATGCAAGGGAATCACCCCAGGCGTTGGGCCGTGCTAACCGGCAGACCGGAGTAAGAACGAGGTTGGGGAACAAGCGGTAGCGGGAGCCGGCCATACTCTCCCGCTACCGCTGCGGCTGGGGGTCACGCCGCCAACCCATCCATCGCTGGGGCAAACACAATCCCTTTGAGGTGAGGCAGATTCTACTCGAGCTGGAAAACATGAGAAAGAGCTTCGGCGCGGTTGAGGCTCTCGCAGGCGTGAGGTTCGCCATCGACCGAGGCGAGGTTGTCGGCTTGGTGGGCGACAACGGGGCTGGCAAATCGACCCTCGTCAAGATCATTTCCGGAGTCCAACCGCCCGACGAAGGCGAAATCCGCTTCGACGGGGAACCGATTTCTCTTAACTCCCCGAGCGACGCCGGGGATCGCGGAATCCAAACCGTCTACCAGGACTTAGCACTCTGCGACAACCTCGACGTCGTCGCAAATCTCTTCCTTGGCCATGAGACCGTGACCGGCCGCGGGCCATTCGAGTTACGCCATCTGTCCGAAGACGCTATGGAGCGATTCGCCATCGATACGCTCGCCGATCTCCAAGTAACGACGCTCAAGAGCACACGTGCGCTCGTCGGGACGCTGTCCGGAGGGCAGCGGCAAGCGATCGCGATCGCGCGAGCCGTGTTGCGGGCCGGGGCCCTGATTGTTCTCGATGAGCCGACCGCGGCCCTCGGGGTCGCGCAGGTCGCGCAGGTCCTGCGGCTGATCGGCGAGCTCAAAGAGCGAAAGAGCGCGGTCCTGCTTATCTCGCACAACCTCGAACATGTCTTTGCCACGGCCGACCGCATCTGCGTCTTGCGACAAGGTCGCAATGCTGGCTTTTTCGAGACCGCGTCGACCTCCAGAGACGAAGTCGTCAGCGCGATTACCTTCGGGGTCATGACGTGACAAACGCAACGGATAACGAAGCTGCGAAGCTCGGCCTGGGGAAGCTCATGAGCCGAGTAAGAATCGGCGAGATCCGGCGACTGGGCAGGGTTGGTGGGAACATGCTCCCGATCGTCATAGGTCTGGTCATCGTCTGGACTTACTTTGAACTCGCCAACGATAACTTTCTTTCTGCGCGAAATCTCACCAATCTTGTCGTCCAAATTAGCTCGACGGGAATCATAACTATCGGCATAGTGCTAATTCTCGTAATCGGAGAAATCGACCTCTCAGTAGGGTCGGTTGCTGGCATGACCGCAGCTCTGCTGGCTCTTTCACTCGCCCACGGCTTGCCGTGGGGGCTAGCCATCGGTCTCATGGTCGTTGCCGGTGCGGCAACCGGCTTGATGCAGGGCATTTGGATCGTGTTCTTCGGAGTCCCGTCCTTCATAGTCACTCTTGCCGGGCTCCTCGGCTGGTACGGCCTTCAGCTCTATTTAATTCAAACCGAAAAGTCGGACGCTATTCTCGTGCCGCAGCGATACATCGATGGCCTAACGACCACCTACGTGCCGGCGCGAGTTGCGTGGCCGGTTGCCGTTGCAATAGTCGTCGCGATGGCCGCGCTCAAGGTCCGCCGGGTTCGCCGACGAAGAAAGACTGGACTTTCAGCCGAGGGGCGGCTCGAAATCGTCGCTCAGGGGGTGATCGTTTCGGGAGTCGTACTCGCTGCGACGGCGGTGTTGACGTCTTGGAGAGGTGTGCCCGCGGCGGCGATTCTCTTTGTAGGCCTGGTGACTGTGTTCGCATGGATTTGCCAAAAGACGCCGTTCGGAAGGTACATGTACGCAATCGGCGGCAACGCGAACGGCGCGAGGAGAGCTGAAATCAACGTTCGCCGTATCCGCGTGACCGTGTTCGTCCTGGCGGGCAGCCTCGCGGCGGTCGGCGGACTTGTCGCGGTGTCGAACCTTGCTGCAGCCGACACGACGCTCGGTAGCGGGACACTTCTCTTGGAGGCCATCGCCGCGGCGGTTATCGGCGGGGTGAGTCTGTTCGGCGGCCGGGGTAGCGTGTGGGCCGCTTTCTTTGGGTCGCTCGTCATCGGCAGCGTATCCAACGGCCTGGATCTCACAGGGAGCCCGGCGACCGTCAAATACATGGTGGAAGGGCTCATCTTGCTGGCCGCCGTCACAGCGGACGTCGTATCCAGACGTGGCCGCCTGTTGGACCCAAACTCTGACGCTGGATAAGGCAGTGCGGTTGTTTCGGAGCGAAGCAGAACCTACGTCGGTCCGGGATGCGGCCGACGATGCAACTTCGAGAAGACGAAGGGACATCGGATGCGGGTAGTCGTAATCGGTGCAACGGGACACGTCGGAAGTTACGTCGTCCCGCGGCTCGTCAATGAAGGCCACGATGTCGCCGCAATCAGCCGCGGCGGTTCGACGCCTTACACGACCGGAACGGCCTGGGATGAAGTCGACACGGTTGTCGTCGACCGTGAGAAGAGTGAAAAAGCCGGCACCTTTGGAGACGAAGTGCTCCGCCTAGAACCTGACGTTGTACTTGATCTGATCTGCTATACGCCAAGTAGCGCAGAAACACTCGTCAACGCTTTGAATGGCAAAGTTAAACACTTTATCCATTGCGGCACAATCTTTGTGAATGGGCACGGAGTGACCGTCCCGATCCGAGAGACAAACCCGCGCAACCCCATCGGAGAATATGGAATAAACAAAGCTAAGATCGAATCGTACCTTCGCGAACAAGTCGAAGAATCCGGATTTCCCGCAACTGTCCTTCATCCGGGTCACGTCGTCGGCGCCGGATGGTGGCCGCTGAACCCGGCAGGAAACGTCAACCCCGATGTCTTCTCGCGCCTCGCGCGTGGAGAGGAACTGCTGCTACCCCACCTAGGACTCGAGACCCTCCACCACGTACACGCCGACGACGTCGCTCAGGCATTCGTGAGCACGATCGGCAAGGGCGATGCCGTCGTCGGCGAAAGCTATTACATCGTCTCGGAGGCGGCAGTAACGTTCCGCGGCTTCGCCGAGGCCATCGCCGAATGGTTCGGCGTCAAGCCGAAGCTGCGCTTTGTGCCGTGGGAGGTCTGGAGCCAAAGCGTCACTGAGGACGACCGCTCAGCGACGTGGGAACACCTAATCCGCAGCCCGCATCACAGCATCGCGAAAGCGCGCGCGGAACTCGACTACGTCCCGCGATACACCTCACTCGCCGCCGTCGAGGAATCGCTCACCTGGATGATCGAGCACGACGGATTTGCGAAAGGCGAGCGCCCGACCTCGCTGAGCGCGCGAGAGGCGGAATGATGGAGAAGCTCCGCATCGGTGTCCTCGGCGCCGGGATGATCGCCACTCATCCGGGCGGCGTTCTGCCGAACCTTGATTCGATCGTCGACCGCATTGAGATTGTCGCGGTCGCGGAGCGGACACGGCGACGCGGGGAGGAGGTAGCCGCACGATTCGGCATCGGCGAAGTTCGCGACTCGCTGAGCCAGATGCTAACCCACGACGATCTCGACGTCGTTGTGAACCTGACCCCAGGCGCGGCTCATGGCGAGACCAACCTCGAGATTCTCAACGCCGGCAAGCATCTCATCACTGAGAAGCCTCTCGCATCGACTATGAATGAGGCGGACGAGATCATCCGCGTCGCGAATGACCGTGGGCTTATTGTCGTAGCCTCTCCACCCTGGCTGCTCGACCCACGACGGGTCGCGGCTCGCGACGCGATCCGGGGTGGCGCCATCGGGCAAGTCGCTTTTGCGCGCTCCCGGTCATCCCACGCAGGTCCGGCGGCGATGAGCTGGCCGGCTGACCCCAGCTGGTTTTATGCGAAAGGGGCCGGGGCGTTGCTCGACATGGGGGTCTACGGCATCACCGAGGTGACCGGAATGCTCGGACCAGCCCAACGCGTCATGGCGATGTCAGGGATCACGCGGGTCACACGTGTCGTCCAAGGCGGTCCCTACAACGGTCGGACAATCGACGTGACTGCGGACGACAACACGCTACTCATGCTTGATTTCGGCAACGCCACCTTCGCAACAGTAGACGCGACGTTCAATGTAGTCGCCGCATCGAGCCCAAGCCTCGAGGTCTTCGGAGCCCAAGGGACGCTCAATCTCTACGACCCGTTTTGGGCCAACCGCGGGCAGCCCGATATCGAAATATTCCACGCCGAACAGGCCGATTGGGAAACACTCGACGTAAGCGCGCTCCGCGACGCGCAAGACCGCTTTGACCGTCTCGGGCGCGGGATACTCGTCACACACTTCGTGGAGTGCTTCGACTCAGGCGTTCAACCTGTTCTAAGCGCCGAGCACGCCCGCCACACCCTCGAAATCATGCTCGGCGCACAAGTCTCAGCCCAGTCCGGGAGCGCCGTACGCCTTAACTCCACCTTTAGTCTTGCGGGGAGCGCCCTCGACGCATAGAGGATCGGCTAGAGGTCGAGATCGATCTCGTTGCGGACCAGCAACCTCTTTCGGCCTGGCCGCCGGATCGCAGCTTGCGGAATCATTGCCGCGTACCGACGCTTAGAGGAGGCTCGGATGCGAACAACCCCAATCGGGCTCGCCATGCTAAACGACGAGCGCCCACATGTGCACCAGCGTAACGAAGTCGAGAATATGGCGATCCTAAACCGGTGGGCCGAGGTGTTACGCGGTCGCCTCGGGAACGCCGACGGTTCCGCACCTCAGATTATCGTCGGCGATGAGACTGTGAAAAGCGTGCGCACCGCTCAAACCGTCGGCGAGCAGCTGAGACGTGCAGGCTGCCGAACGATCGTGATGGTTTACAACGTGTGGAATTTTCCGTTCCTCGTTTGGCCCTTTCTCAATACCGTCGGACGCGCCGTCCCTGTTCTGTCGCTGTCGAACAACAGCGGCGCCTATCCCGGCAATGTCGGTATGTTTGCCACGGACGGGGCACTCCGGCAGACCGGGTTACGTTCGCACCGGATCATCGGCGACGTTGAAGACGAGACGACTCAAGTGAAGGTCGTCGAATGGCTACGAGGAGCACAGGCAGTTGCCAACCTCCGCAACGAGGTATACGGCCTGTACGGCGGTCATTCGATGGGCATGGAAACAGGTTTCTTTCACCTTGTACCGACGATAAAGGCCTTGGGAACGACCGTCTACCAAATCGACCAGTTCTGGGTAATCGAAAGGATGAACATGGTCGATGGAGGTGAAGTCCGCGCCGGACGCATGTGGTTGGAACAGTTGCTCGGCGACCGGTTGCTATACGACGGCGTGATACTAACGCCGGACCGCCTCGAGGCGCAGCTGCGCCTCTACCTCGCAATCCGCGAACTGAACGAGGAGAACGGCTTCGATTACTGCGGGATCAAGGGCCAGCGCGAACTGACGGAGTACATCTGTATCGCGGATGTCGCCGAAATGTTGCTGAATGACCCCTATGACTGGAACGGTCCCAAGGAGCCGACCGTGTGCGCTACCGAGGGAGATGCCTACGCCGCGGTCACTATGCAGCTTCTCAAGTACGTTTCGGGCGGGCTGCCGAGCCTCTTCATGGATCTACGCCTCTACCATCCTGACCGCGACGTCTGGGACCTCTGTAATTCAGGGCAGCACGCAAGCTGGTTTGCGACCCGATCAGATGACGCACGAGCAAATTTCGCACGGATCCACTTCCATCCCGCGCTTGCGCTCTACTTCAAGGCCGGTGGCGCCTCGGTCGAATTCGACGCCGCGCCTGGGCCGCTCACGTTCGCGCGACTCGCCCTCTGGGACGATAGGCCGTACCTCGTAATTGCGACCGGTGAGGTGTTGGAACTTCCGGAGGCCGAGCGGCGCGCCATCAACGCACAAACGAACGAGACTTGGCCGCACGTGCATGCGAGGTTGCACTGCTCGTACGACGAGATGGTCGACATCTTCCCGTGCAATCACGTGCACGCTACGCCAGGCGACCAAGTGCAGTCCCTCGTCCAACTCGCCGAGATCGTGGGCATCACACCAGTCGTTCTGGGCGGCACCAAGACGGTCTCCCACAAGCCGATCTGGGAGCGCGTTGGCCCGTGACGCAGCGGCTCGAAGCCTCGTCCATTTCGATTTCGAATGGCAGCGCGAGACGCCACGCGTTTCGGAGTAGCTGGCAGCGGTGGGATCTTGTGCGACCAGGCCCACGCCAAGTGTATGTCAGATATAGGGCCAGCAATATAGTCGAGTGGCCACGCCAGAAAAAGACATCCGCACGGAGGGCTCATCTACGCTCAATCGGCGTCCTTGGCTCCGCCCTAAGTGCGACCTATTCGAAAGGGCGCGCGTAGTTGACGACCATGGTTGCCGTGGATCTCGGTGCGCAGAGTGGACGCGTCGCCCTGGGTTCTTTCGATGGTGCATTACTTTCAGTCGATGAGATCCACCGCTTTCCGAATATCCCAGTCCGCGTTCGGGGCACTCTCACCTGGGATGTACTTCGACTCTATGCCGGTGTACTGGAAGGTCTCTCCGCAGTTGGGAGCAATGGCGGCCACGTCGACTCAGTAGCGGTTGATTCTTGGGGGATCGACTTCGGACTGCTCGACCGAATGGGGCGGCTCGTCCAGAACCCCGTTCATTATCGCGACGTACGTCGGACGCGCTCGGTGGAGTACGTCCTTGCGCGGGTGGCTGCGCGGGAACTATACGAGCGCACGGGGATCCAACTTATCCCGATCAACACGGTTTTCGAATTGGCGGCAATGGTGGCGGAAGACGATCCCGTCCTCGAGGTCGCCGAGCGGATGCTGCTGATTCCCGACCTCATCCACTATTGGCTAGGGGGAGTCTGCGCAACGGAGTTCACGAACGCAACGACTACGCAATGCTTCGACCCGCGCGCAGGCACTTGGGCACTCGATCTGCTCGAGCGTATCGGGATTCGAACGAGCCTGTTTCAGGATGTCGTCTCACCCGGGACGGTGCTCGGGCCGCTCGGAAGTGATGTCGCTGAGGCCACCAGGCTTAAGGGCGTTCGCATTGTTGCGACGGCCACACACGATACCGCCGCCGCGGTCGCCGCGATTCCCCTCCGACACCGCGAGGCGGCGTACATCAGCGCCGGCACGTGGTCGCTCGTTGGGCTCGAAGTCGAACAGCTATTGATCAACGATCGGACGTTTGCAGCCAACCTGACAAACGAAGGTGGCATCGAAGGCAGGGTCCGGGTGCTCCGCGACATCCCTGGTCTCTGGCTCCTCGACGAATGCCGCCGCGCCTGGGCCCTAGAGGGCAAGCCGCATACGATTGAGGAACTCGTCGCGATGGCCAGCCACGCACCAGCGTTCCGCTCGCTAATCGATCCCGACGACCCGCTCTTCGCTCAACCGGGAGACATCCCAGGGCGAGTGCGGCAGTTCTGCGCAAAGACGAGTCAGAAGGAGCCCGAGAGGCCAGCGGAGGTTGTTCGGTGCATTGTCGAGAGCCTCGCACTGAAACACGCCCAGACGATCAGACTGCTTCACGAGGCAACGGGAGTCTCACCCAGCCATGTACACATTGTCGGAGGTGGCGCACGGAACGCATTGCTGTGTAGTTGGACAGCAGAAGCCGCAGAGTTGCCCGTGGTCGCTGGCCCTGTCGAAGCGACTGAGATCGGGAATCTCATCATGCAGGCGATTGCCCTCGGTGAACTTAGTTCACTCGACGAGGCCCGCGACGTGGTCAGTGCCTCCTTCCCGTCGACGGTCTACGAGCCGCACGCGTCTGCTCAGTGGGAGCAAGTGCGTGAGCGCTTTGACCAAGTCGCCAAAGCTGCCGCTTTTCATCGACAAGGCAGCGTCCGCTGCACACCATGAAAGCAATTGGAGATCTGGTGGTTTCAAGCCGTAGCAACGAACTCTTCAGATGTCAGATACGACGTGCCCCCAGCCACCTACGCCAGATTGGGAAATGCGGACATGCGCCAGCGACGGTCGATGGGTCCGCTTTCGCCAACAAGGTTGTGGCCAGCGACTCCGCGTGGCTTGACGACTCGGACAAGCGTTTCGCGCAACGAGGCGATGGGCGCATGCTGCAGGCGGACGGGCTTCTGCTCTCTGCGGGCCTCGGACCGTCTCTCAACTCCGGACGAACGCAGTGAAGGCGACGACTGTCGGAACTTTCGGGTCAGGCTCGGAGTCTTCTGATGCAGCCCTTGACGACTTTGACCCGGAGGTGCGGCACGAGGCGTTAAGACGGCTCGTAGCCGAAGTGGATTGGCCGGCGCCTCGAACAGCCGTCAATCTGCATTGTCACACGTTCTACTCCTATAACGCGTACGGCTACTCGCCCACGCATTTTGGTGTTCTTGCGCGCCGTCTCGGGCTGGCCGTAGCCGGGATCGTCGATTTCGACGTCCTCGACGGCTTGGATGAGTTCCAGGCTGCGTCGCACCTACTCGGTCTGAAAGGCGTTGTTAGCCTCGAATCGCGTGTGTTTGTGCCCGAGTTCGCAGACCTTGTGATCAACTCTCCGGGCGAGCCCGGTATCGCCTACCACATGGGCGTCGGCTTCCCCCACGCCTCGCACGATCCATTCCTTGCCGAGATGCGCACGGTCTCGCACCGTCGTCTCCAAGACATGCTGGCAAGAGTGAACAGCTTCATGCGCCCTCTGCAGCTCGACTTCGACACGGACGTCCTTCCCCTCACGCCGAACGGCAACGCCACGGAGCGGCATGTTTGCGTTGCCTTCGAGCGTCAGGCGTGCTCAATGTTCCCGGACGCACGGCGCCGCGCTTCATTCTGGAGCGAGAAGCTGGGTGCCAGTCCGCCCGAAGGAGCAGAACTCCAAAGCCTAATCCGCCTTAAGACACTGAAGCAAGGTGGTGTCGGTTACGTGCGGCCCGATCAGGGCGCTTTTCCGGCGATGGCCGACATGAATCGCTTCGTGATGAACGGCGGGGCGATACCGACGCTTGCGTGGCTGGACGGCACGTCGGAGGGTGAACAGGATCTCGAAAGGCTTCTCGCTGTGGCGTGTACAACCGGTGTCGCTGCAATCAACATCATTCCTGACCAGAACTACACGCTGACACCTGGGGCCAGCAACTCGAAGCTCCAGAATCTCCACCGAGTCATCGAAATGGCTGTTAAGGGAGATCTGCCCGTAGTCGTTGGCACGGAGATGAACACACCAGGCCAGCGAGTCGTCGATGATTTCAGCGCACCCTACATGCGCGCTCTCGCGCCGGTGTTCGTGCGCGGTGCCCACATCGTGTATGCACATTCTGTTCTACAGCCCTGCGGCTTCGGGTATCTCAGTGAATGGGCGGCGGCAACGTTCGAGTCCGCTCGCGAGAAGAACGTCTTCTTCGAGAATGCCGGCCGAGACATCGCGCCGGCGTGTGAGGAGATGCGAGATCTACCACCAGATGCAAGCCCTGAGCAGATCCTTGCGCGAGTCAGGGCGTCGAAGTCGTGACCGTATCGATTCCGGCGACCCAGGCGGCCCGGGCCGCTCGGGTCGCTTTGAGCACGCTTAAGCGGTGGCTGCAGGATCCTTCGTTTCAGGCGCTGATCGCGAGCTCGCCGCTTATCCGCCCCGGCGCTCCGTCTCCGAAACCGCGGACGGCGCCGCCCCGCACGGCGCCAGCGGCTGCCCGTTCCAGGCCTGGTCAGTCGCCGAGCTGCAGCGCGCTTATCCTTGCCGTCGGCTCGATCCAAGATCGTGTTGTTGCGATGGGAGGGGCCGTCATGGTTCGGCCGACGCTCGACGTCGTTCTCACCGCCGATCACCGCGCTATTGACGGTGCAGAAGCGGCGCTGTTCTTGCAGACGTTCGCTCTGCTCATTGAGGAACCAGCCCTTGCGCTCTGATCTACATATCCCCAGGACCATGCGCGCCCTCGTCCTGCGCGGTACCGGATTCGAGAACCTTCAGGTCGAACACGTGCAGACGCCGGAGCCGGGCCCAGATCAACTCCTTGCCCGTGTCGACGCGGCAGGAATCTGCACGTCTCTGATCAAGCTCGTCGAGCAGGGACCTGCCCACGGGCTTCTTTACGGATGGGATCCCTCGCGCTGGCCGCTGGTTCTCGGAGATGAAGGGTCAATCACGCTCGTCAAGATTGGGGCCGCTCTCGAAGACAGGTACTCGATTGGGTCGCGCTTTGTCGTTCAGCCGGCTGTCGACTACCCGCCAGTTAATCACCGGGAGCGTTACCTGAACGGCGCGGAGACAGTGCGCAAGATTGCCGTCGGTTACACCCTCGCAGGGCACCTAGCCGAGTACATCCTCATTACGGAAGAAGTCATCGCGGCTGGCTGTCTTGTGCCGGTGCCAGATCCAGTGCTCCCATACGCCCATGCGGCGATGGCGGAACCGATCTCATGTGTCATCTCTGCACAGGACCACCATCTGCATATCGATCAGCAAACGCCACTATCGGAGCGGCAAGCTCTCTCAGGCCTCCGCCCAGGCGGAGTGACCGTAGTGGTAGGTGCCGGAGCGATGGGGCGCATGCATGTCGATCTCGCACTGGCCCGCCGTCCGCGCGCCGTGATCGTCACTGATCCGCTCGCCGAACGACTTCGTATCGTTCAGACGCTCTTCTCAGAGCGTGCCGTAGGACTTGGGGTGAACCTCATTCTCGTAGGCCCATCTGAGATCACGGAGGCGGTCGCCGCAGCGTCAGAGGGACGCGGCGCCGATGACATCATCGTCGCAGTCGCTTCACCGCCGGCGATTCAGAAAGCTTTGCCGCTCGCGGCTCGGGGAGCAGTCGTCAACCTCTTCGGCGGCTTGAAGCGATCAGAGGCCGAGGTCGCGCTGGACACCTCCATCATCCATTATCGGGAGATCAACGTGACCGGATCGAGCGGCGGCACGCCATGGGATGTATCCCGCACGCTAGGTCTCACAGCTGCAAGCCAAATCGATCCTGGACTGCACATCGCGCGAATCGGCGATCTGAATCACGCGGTTGATCTTCTGCAGCTTGTGAGAGCCCGTCAGATCGACGGCAAAGCTGTTGTTTACCCTCACCGGCCGACAGACGAGATCCTGACTGTCGAGCGGTGGACAGCGGAGGACGAGCGCCTCTACCTTTCTGCGACGCCGCAGTCCTAGCGTGGGCCTGAACGGTAGCCGCACGTTCGTCGGTTTCGGCCTAGGTCCCATACAAGCTGGCCTCTTCCTTGCTGAAGCATTGAACTCGGGCGCATTCAAACGGCTCGTTGTGGCGGAGGTCGCCCCCGACCTCGTTAACGCCGTACGGCAGTGCGATGGGCTGTTGGCGGTGAATGTCGCCCACGCCGACGGCCTCGAGAGGCAAGCAATAGGGCCTATCGAGATCCTCAACCCGGCTGAGAAGCTAGACCGTGAAGTCCTGACCGACGCGATAGCAGAGGCGGATGAAATAGCGACTGCCCTGCCGAGCGTCGATTACTACGGACTGGGTTCGGAGGTCAGCGTCGCGCGCCTACTCGCTGCGGGTCTGCGCGAAAAGGCGCTGCGTGGCCATCCGCTTGCAGTCATCTACACAGCAGAGAACAACAACCATGCTGCCCAGCTACTCGAGGAGCAGGTCATGGCTGAAGTGGTCGAGCACGATCGCCCCCATGTCGCCGCGCACATCCGCTTCCTCAATACAGTCATCGGGAAGATGAGTCTTGTCGTCACGGATCCAAACGAGATCGCCGACTATGGCCTCGCTCCTCTGACCAGCACGTCTCATAGAGCCGTGCTCGTAGAGACCTTCAACCGTATCCTCATCTCGAGAATTGACTTCGACGGAGGCTTCGATCGGGGCCTTCAGGTGTTTGAGGAGAAGGAAGATCTTCTCCCGTTCGAGGAAGCCAAGCTCTACGGGCACAACGCTACTCATGCGCTTGGAGGCTACCTCGGGGCACTCGCGGGGGGCACCACAATGAGCGAGCTCGGGACACTTGGCTTGCTTCCTTTCCTGCGCTCGGCGTTCATCGAAGAGTCGGGTGAAGCTCTAATCCAACGACACCAAGGCATCGATCCTCTCTTTACGCACGCCGGCTACACCGAGTACGCCGATGATCTCTTGATTCGCATGACGAATCCGCTTCTGCACGACAGAGTTGATCGGATTACGCGCGACACAGAACGCAAGCTCGGCTGGGACGATCGCCTAATCGGGACGATGCGAGCAGTTCTGGCCTCTCGCATCCACCCATTTCGATACGCAGTGGGCGCCGCGGCGGCCTCCGCTTCCCTGGATCCTGCAGTCGTCGATCACCCGGATGCAGTGACACCGCTTTTGGAGCGGATCTGGAGAAAGCCGGCACGCGATTCGTCGCCTCTAGTAGATGCGATCAAGCTCGGCCTCGCTTCCTTGCGCCGGTGGCGAGACAGCGGCTTTGCAGACCATGCAACGCTTGAGCACCGCTAGCAACCTGCCAACTCAATGACCGCTAGGGCTTGGCCCTGTGCGTGACGCATGTGGAAGCAACGCTTGAATGAGCTAGTGCGCGAACAGTCACGTGCCCATCTGTGGTTTCAGCGTGCGGCGGAGCGCGTGGTTGAGCTCCATGACGTCAGTTCGTGATCGGCGGTCCACGCTGGAAACCTCATGGAAACGACGGGTGCAGCCAGGCGGAAAGCCGGATCGACTGGGCAGGCGCGCTCGTGCTGGCGAGTTGGCTAGTCGCACTGCTGCTCGGGCTCAGCGAGGGCGAGACGTGGGGCTGGAGCTCGCCGAGGATCGTCGGCCTCTTCGCCGCCGCGGCGGTGCTCGGACTCGTCTAGGCGCTCGTCGAGGTACGCACGCGCGAGGCGCTTGTCGACATGCAGATGATGCGGTTGCGCGGCGTCTGGACGACGAACGCGGCCGCCGTCCTCTTCGGCGCCGGTATGTTCATGTCGTTCGTCCTCGTGCCGATGTTCGTCGAGCTGCCAACGACGACCAGCTACGGCTTCGGCGCCTCGATCACCCGCGCCGGCCTCTACCTCGTGCCCTCCGTGCTCGCGATGGTCGCCTTCAGTGAGCCATCCCGGGTTTGACGGAGACTTTCGGGCCAGGTTGTCTCTGGTGGAAGGAGGGGTCTGTCATGCCGGGAGCGAGGAGGTGTCCGGTGGGGTTGTTGGATCGTGCGACGCGGCTGGTGTTTGAGTTGGGGCGTCCGATCAAGCATGTCGCTGCTGATCTGGGGTTGCCGTCGGAGACGCTGCGTAAGTATGTGCGGCAGGTCGAGGCGAGCGAGGGTCTGCGTCCGGATCTGCCGACGAGCGAGGAGCGTGAGGAGTTCCGCGAGCTGCGTCGTGAGGTGTCCGAGCTGCGCCGCGCGAACGAGATCCTGAAGGCCGCCTCGGTGTTTTTCGCGGGCGAGCTCGATCCACACCGTCCGAGGTGAGCGTGTTCATCGAGATGGAGGGCGAGCGCTTCGGGGTCGAGCCGATCTGCCGGACCCTGGGCGTGTCGGCTTCCGCCTACTACCAGCGCGCCACGGGCAAGCGGTCGACCCGCCGGGTCGAGGACGACCGGTTGCTCGAGCTGATCTGTGAGATCCACGCGGCCAACTACTTCGCCTACGGCTCCTGGCGGATGTGGAAGGCGCTGCTGCGTGCCGGTGAGCAGGTCGGCCGCGGCCGGGTCGAGCGGCTGATGGGCAGCAACGGCATCCAGGGCGCGAAACGGCGCGGGAAGCCGTGGCGGACGACCTATCCGAACGCGGATGCCCGCCGGCCGGCGGACCTGGTCGAGCGCGACTTCAGCGCCTGCCGCCCGGACGAGCTCTGGTTCGCGGACTTCACCTACCTGTGCTGCTGGGAAGGCGTCGTCTACTTCGCCTTTGTGATCGACGCCTACAGCCGCGCGATCGTCGGCTGGCAGTTCGCAGCGCACATGCGCACCGACCTCGTCCTCGACGCGTTGCGGATGGCGCTCGCCCAACGCGGAGCAAGCGCGAATGTCGCACTCGTGCATCACAGCGACGCCGGCAGCCAGTAGTACACCTCGTTCGACTACACCCAGACCCTCGACGACCACGGCGTGCAAGCGTCGATCGGCACCGTCGGCGATGCCTTCGACAACGCGGCCGCAGAGAGCTTCGTCGACAGCTTCAAGACCGAGCTGATCCGCGACCGCGCATGGCGCACCCGCTCCCAGCTCGAGGTCGCCGTCGTCGAGTACGTCGCCTGGTTCAACAACGAACGCCTCCACACCTCACTCGGAGGCATCCCCCCAGCCGAACACGAACGACACCACGCGAGACGATAGGTTCCCGAACGAACCCACTGACGAAAGTAGGAAACCAACCAAAACCGTCTCCGCGGAACCCGGATGGCTCAATACGGAATACGAATGCGCTAGTCAAGTCTCGCCCGTAGGCTATGGCGCGACGACCTCGTAGAAGGAGAGACCGAGATGGAGTATCGCCCCCTGGGCAGAAGTGGCTGCGTCGTCTCGACGCTGGCGCTCGGCACGATGACGTTCGGCTTCGAGACCGACGAGCAGGGCGCACATGCCCAGCTCGACCGCTTCGTCGAGGCCGGCGGCAACCTGATCGACACCGCCGACGTCTACAGCGCAGGCGCGGCCGAGGAGATCATCGGCCGCTGGCTGGCGGCGCGACCCGAGCTCCGGCGCGACGTCGTGCTGGCCACGAAGGGGCGCTTCGCCCTGGGCAAGGGCGTGAACGCGGACGGCCTCTCGCGACGGCACCTCACGCACGCGCTCGACGATTCGCTGCGCCGCCTCGGCGTCGACACGATCGACCTGTATCAGGTGCACGGCTTCGACCCACTGACGCCGATCGACGAGACGCTACGGTTTCTCGACGACGCGGTGCGGGCCGGGAAGATCCAGTACGTCGGCCTCTCGAACTTCACGGGCTGGCAGCTGCAGAAGGCCGTCGACCTCGCGGACGCGTGGAAGGTCACGCGCCCGGTCACGCTGCAACCGCAGTACAACCTGCTCACGCGCGAAACGGAGTGGGAGATTATCCCTGCGTGTCTGGCCGAGGGGCTCGGCCTGCTGCCGTGGTCGCCGCTCGCCGGCGGCTGGCTGACCGGGAAGTACGCCCGCGACGAGCGGCCGAGCGGAGCGACGAGGCTCGGCGAGGACCCCGAGCGCTACTTCCAGGCCTACGACCGGCGCGGCGCGTCGGATCAGACCTGGCGCGTGCTCGACGAGGTGCGGGCCGTCGCGGCAGACCGAGGCGTGTCGATGGCACAGGTCTCGCTGGCCTGGCTGGCCGACCGGCCCGGCGTGAGCTCGGTGATTCTCGGCGCGCGCACGGTCGAGCAGCTCGACGGGAACCTCGAGGCGGCGGGACTGCATCTCACGCCCGAGGAGACGCACCGGCTCGACGCCGCCAGCGCGCCCACGCCCTCCTCCGACTATCCGTACGGCGATCTCGGGAACGAGCAACGGTCGCGCAGCGTGCCGGAACCGGCCTGAGGATGCCGGCGACCGGCTCGTGATGCTGGGCGCGGTCAGCGGGTCATGCGACCGCGCGCGCCCCGGTAGCCGTGGAACCGCTCCGCCTCATACCGGCCCTGTTTAGCGATGGCGTACCGGTAGCGGTCCGTGAACCCGAGGCCGTGGTGCCGGGCGGCGCGGGGAAGGGCATCGAAGAATGCCCGGGTGAACGCGATCTCAAGCGCGGTGGTGTGGGGGCAGACGATGTGCTCGTGCGGTAGCCCGCGTTGCTGATCTTCAACCACCGACAGAAGCACGCCCAGCCGCTTCGCTTGCTCCTTGTCGATCTCGTAGCCGGCTCGCCGTAGCTTCCGAAGCGCCTCGGTTCGCGCCATCTTCTTGGCCGCCCGCGATCTCGCAGTGAACGCGCGCCGCTCACGCTCCTCGATCTCTGGCCTTACCTTGCAGCCCGCCGGCCCCGAACACACCGAACCATCCTCGGGGTGACCGCACCGTTCCGTGTCCCACCAGCCAGGACCGTGCGCACACGTGAGAACTGTGGCCAGGACCCTCCCTCCCCCGCCGTAAACACTGCAGTACGCCGACAGCGCCGCGCGGACGACCTCGCCCACCGCGCGACCCCACGTCGGCCGTACCGCATCACACCACCGCCGACCACACGTCCGCGCCCTACCGCGAATCACCTTGCCACAGCCGCCCGGGCACAACCGCCCATTCGGCGCCAGCCAATCCGGCCGAATCTCATAAATGATCGCCAGCGACCGCTCGAACGCGGCCAGCTCTTCCGCCGTGTGCTCGTGTTGATACCGCCGCCGACGCGGACGCCGCTCTTCCGCAAACAGCGCGAGTTGCCCGTCAGGGATGTGCTCAGCCGACCGGCTCACTGCCCGCTCCACCAGGCGCAGCCGGCTCTGTCCCGGGTGCCTCCCGCTCGCTACGCGGATCGTCGTCTAGTCGGGCTTCGTCGCCTCCTGTGTCCGCGTACTCACCGCGTACATCAGCCTGTCCACCGCCGGACTCTCCGAGGTCGAGGAGTCCACCGCAATGCGGGCAACGTGCGGGACTTTCCTGCCCTCCAGCGGACCCGCTTGCCCTCGTCTCCCCTCCACCGCGCTCGATGGTAAGGAAGGGGGTCGACGGTTCGAGTCCGTCAGAGGGCTTCTCTGTTCAGCCTGCTATCTCCGGCCTGTCGCTGTCGGGTCGGCGTGAAAGCCTGCACGAAGGCGCTGCAAGTCTCGTTGATCAGCCGCTGCGACTCCGCGGCGATCGTGCCGAGCACCAGAGCGCTCTTGCCGGCGCGGTGTCGAGGCGGAGGGCACGGAACGCGTCCGTGTCTCCGGCCGCGACGCCACGCTCGTCGTGCGGTCGCCCGACTACGACGGCGAGGCAAGGCTCACGCGTCGAGCGGTAGCCTCTGCAGCAGCGCGTCCACGCGCGCGAAGCCGCCCTTCGCTCCTTCCTCGACGCCGTACTGCATCGTCGTGTCACGCTCCTCGGTCGTCGCGAAGCGCATCGTCTGCGTCAGCTTCGTCCGGTCGCCCAGATCCTCGAACTCGAGCGTCTGCAGGTGGTTCTGGAACGTCTGCACGAGCCGCTCGGGCGCGTCGACCTCGCGGAACTCGCCCTCGACGACGCCGAAGGCCGTGC
>Ga0265338_10001722_pt1 | contig 34680 bp, 56 predicted proteins | sample 42126metaG_FD_193579 | JGI IMG/M metagenome (GOLD analysis project Ga0265338, IMG submission 193579) | Rhizosphere microbial communities from Carex aquatilis grown in University of Washington, Seatle, WA, United States - 4-21-26 metaG | ecosystem: Host-associated > Plants > Roots > Rhizosphere...
CTGATCGAAAACGTACTTGAAAACCGTTCTCACCGATCCCCCGCGGCGGCGGTTTTACCGTCTACCGCCGCCCGGCGCTGTGAATCCTCAAAACGGTGCATCTCCCCTACGCGCACCGGATCGCCGCACACGGCGGCGTGCGCTTGCATCGTTCTGGGGTCCACGTGGTACGCGGGATCATTTGGCCAGTGGTATTCGGACACGGCCAGCCCGCAGCCCTTCACCGGGCAATGATACGCCCGCCAGATGTACCCGTTCCGGATCCAGTCTTCGTGCGTGTGGTGTGGCAGCGTGTTCATCGGGCTACGCTTTCTTCCCAATTTACGGATTGCAACTGCGTGATCAAAAACACCGGAAAACCTTCCCAATACATTTTGGACAGTAGCGCGCTTTCTGATTCACTAAAACCGGCCGCCCTGGCGATTTTTCGTTTTTCGTCAGAGGAAAAGTTGTTCCACTTTTTATTCCATGTGGTAGCCATTAGGCTTTCTCCACCACAGGGTCGGCCGTGGCTTCCCGTGCATCCAGCGCCAACAGCCGCAGCCGGATCCAACTGCTAAGGCTGCGATTTTCGGCGGCCGCCTTTTTCTTCCAGCGATCGATTTCATCGGCCGGGGCTTTCACCGTGATGGGGTCGAAGTGATCCGCCGCCATCGCCGTCTTGCGTTTGTGTGATTGCGCCATATCTTCCCTACGCCTCTCCGGTCCTACCGGGACACACTCTCGCATTCTCGAAAGTTTTTGTCAAGGGGAATCTGAAAAAAAGAAGAAGATTAGAATGTTCAAGTATATATCTCCAGTGGCACTGCCTAGCGCAATCGTTTTTAGTGACACTTTACGGCGATCTATCCGCGCACCCTGCGAGGTGTATATGCGAGAGGGGTAAAGCGGACAAGTTCAACCTAAGCCGTGCATTATCATATACATTAAAATGTCCACGGCCCGTGGACAGCGTGGACAGGTACAGGTGGCGTGTTATCTAACACATACAAAACAAGGCGTTTCTAAATGTCCACGCTGTCCAAGTGGGGTGGACATTTGCATGTGTATGCACACACTAGACTTACGTGGAACCTGTCCGCTTTTCTCGTGCTCGCATATACCCCACGGCAATAAGGCGAAAACGTGGTAAGGTGTATACGGGTCATTTAACGAGGTGTTCACGCCATGCCGCGAACCGAAGCCGAAAAGAAGCGCCAAAAAAAGTACAGGAACGCTCACCGGGACAAAATCAACAAGCGCCGCCGCACGCTCCGGGAAATGAGGAAAATGCTCAAAACGCTCCGGAATGAGAATTCTCAACTTCAAAAGCCGTTGCTCAACACGGCCATGAACATCACGCCGCTGATCGAATTGGGGAATGGAAAAACCTAGATAATTGGGAACGGCTGCAGGGTGTACGCGAGGTATAGAGGGTGCTGCGGGGTGCCGTCTTCGTTCATTTTCAGGGCGTGGGGGATCCGGTGTGCGCTGCGTATGAGCTCGAGCACGGCGGCGCCGCGATCGTGTAACAGCCCGTGCGTACCCCATCCGCAGATCACCAGTTCCGCCCGGCCGCACGCCTGAACGATGGCGCGATCGTTTGCGGCATCACTACCGGGATTGATCAACGGATACAGGTTTCGCGGCTTTGTGGATCGCCAGGCGAAGATGTTCACAATTTCCACGCTACCGTAACCGGAATTGATCGCCCTGGCGATGCAGCGCGTGATGGTGGGATCGTTGCGGTTTTCGTCGGCGGTGCTGGGATTGAGTAGAGCGAACAACAGCCGCGGGCGCTTGCTGTGCCACTCCCGAAACAGCGTGTAGCGATACTTACGATCGGCGGAAAATGTAGCGCCGGATTTCATTGGGCTAGGTTTTGGTGGGCGATGATTCTTTGCGCGATCCACTGCGCGACCTGGACCGTAACCGCGTTGCCGAGGGCTCGGTAGCGGGCACTGTCCATCCCTTCGGGAAGCCCTGCAAAGTCTCGCATTCCGTCGGCGTCAAGCGGCGTACGGATGTTTCTGCCATCGCAATCGTCGTTGAGCTGTTCTCCATCGATCCCGGTGCGCGGCATTTCAGGGATACCGCTGTTTCCGTTTCCGTCGCTGTGCTCACCGTCCCGTCCGATCCGTGGAGTGTGTACGCTGACGATGTGGTTTGCTTGCGCGTCGTTATCGTCGGCTCCGCCTCTGACGGGTGAGAGGGCGTTGACGATGTAATTCCCAGGTCCCTGACTTCGGTTTCGCATGTTTTCGGTGATGGCGTACGTGGTGTTGTGTCCCTGTCCGATTCCGCCGGGATCTTCGCGGAGTGCATAGGCGACTTGGAGATTGTCCCTGTTTCCGTCTGTGAGTAATCGTCTGTCAGCGGGAATAGTCGCGGCAACGAGAGGATCGCTTCCGTCGCCGCGGAAGGCTTGCTCTCCGTACTCGCTGCGGAGTGTGGCGATAAGATTGTGGTGTTCATCCCCTGCGGGGCCGCTGGATCCTTTTGCCCATTTGCTACTGATGGCTTGCTGGACGATATTGTGATCGTCTTCGCGCCGCCGCCCTGGCGCGTTGCTAGTGCTTCCAGTGCCGCTTGTAAGTGATGCGGCAACGTGCGCCCGCGCTTCGCGGATCGCCGCAAGATCCCAGCCGCTGCGCGTGGGCTCAAAAAGAATCTGGGGGGGGCATGGCTTTCCAAAACATCCGACAATGAACACTCTACGGCGTCGCTGGGCCACTCCGAAATATCGGCTGTCAAGCACACGCCAGCAAATCCCATACCCGCATTCGACCATGAGAACGCGCTGGATTTCTGCAAAGTCTCGGCCGTGGTTTGAACTGAGTAGTCCGGGAACATTCTCGAAAACAAACCAAGCGGGTCTGAGCTCGCGCAGGATTCGCGCAAACTCATAAAAGAGTCCAGTACGTTTCCCCGCAAGCCCGGCCCGCTTTCCGGCAACGCTGACATCCTGGCACGGGACGCCGGCCGTGATGCAGTCAACGGGCGTAAGGTTTCGGGATCCAACGGCGCAGACATCGTGGAATCGGGGGACGTTGGGCCAGTGGGTGCGCAAGACTTTTTTACAGAACGCTTCATGCTCCACCTGCCATTGGATTTTGAATCCAGCCCGCTCAAAGCCCAAGCCGAAACCTTCGATGCCGGAAAATAGGCTTCCCAGCTTCATGGTATGCGCGAAACTTCCTGGTACGTCGCCTGGCCGCCGCGGCCTTTTTTACCGCCGCTCATTTTTTCCACTTTGCCATCTTCGATCCACTTGCGCAGCCGGCGATTCGCGCTGCTGCGTGTGGCCTGGATCACTTCCATCAGATCACGCAGCGTCCAGTACGTGCCCAGTCCATCCATCGCTTCGCGGAAGCCGGTACCTTCTTCCAGATTTTCCAGCGTGAGAGGATTGCTGGAATTGAAATCCAGCACCATGCGCATGGGCTCGAGGGAATTTGCAAACTTATTATCCACTTCGATTTCCACGCGCGTTACGCCCTTGTCTTCCGTTTTTTTCTTAAACTGAATCACGGATGTGGCCCAGCCGGGCAGGTTGTAGGATCCCGCAGACGCCCACATCAATTCTGCCTCTTTGCGGTTTTCGTGATGTACCAGCACGACGGCCGCGCCCGTGGTGTAGCGAATCTTGTCTATGATTTCGAGGAATACGGCGGTGTCCGTGGAACTGTTGATGTCTCCGTGCATCACGAAAAATTTACGGAGCACGTCGAAGATAATCAGATCGGCTTTCCACTCCGTCGCCTGGCGTACGAATCGCTCGCACCATTCCGCGCTGAATTCCGTGAACTCCGTACGATCCACGATGCGCACGTTGGCGGGATCGCAGCCGCGAAACTGTTCCGTTTCCAGGAACGCGCGCAGGCGCTTTTGTACTTCGCCGGGGGAATCTTCCACCTGCACCAGCATGGTGCGCACGGGTTTGGGAACCACCAGCTTGCCCAGCACCGTGCCGGCGCACGTGGCGGCCAGCGCCAGGCCCGTGGTGAACCAGCTTTTCATCCGGTGCGGCATGGCCACGATCATCACCTTGTCGCCCTTCGGGATCATGCCTTCCACCAGGTGTTCCGGCTGCGGAAAAGCTATTTTCAGGAAATCGAGCAGATCGTGCCCAATGTGCCCATTGCCGTTCGTGGTAACGGTCAACGCCTGTTCGCGCGAAAATAGTTCCAGTTCTTTATTCAAATCTTCGGATGCGTACGTGCCCTGCAGGGCTTTCGTCTGGATGTCTTCGCTGGATTTGATGATGGCGCGCAGGCGGGATTTTTCCTTCACGATGTCGGCGTAGTGCGCAAGGTTGGTTATATTTGGCACGCCGTCGATCAACTGTGCAATATATCCCACACCGCCGGCGGCATCGCTTTGCTTCGTGCGCTGCAGGAAATCCGTCAGCGTCACCAGATCGATGGGATCGCGGTTCGCCGCCATCGCTAACATGCACTGGAAAATTTTACGGTGATGCGTGTGGAAAAAATCTTCGGGCTGAATGTTGCGGTGCCGCGTGGTGTCCAGTGCTTCACTCGATAGCAGGATCGCGCCGAGGATGGATCGTTCCGCTTCGATGCTGTTGGGCAGTGCGGTAACAAATTCCTTTTTTGCCATATTCGCCAGGGAGTCTTTGATTCACAGAACGGGCCGGGTGCTCCCTGGCGGGGAATTCCCGGCCGCCCTGTGTCCGGAGAATCGGTTTGACTCTCGCGTGTGGGAGACTAATCGTTCTAGTGCCGCATGGTCAAGTGATTACTGTAGGGAGGTGTGCAAAACGTGACACAAAACAAAAACCCTGCGCGATGGTCGAACCACCTAGGGCGCAGGGTTTTCATTGTCGTATCCCTTGACCGCTGGGACTGTAGCACAATTCCGGATCAGACCACAACGGCCGGGGCCGGTTCTTTCGCGTCTTCGGCTTTCGCGATCGCAAGCAATTCTTCGATCATTTTGGGCAGGCGCGGATCGTTGCCCACTTCGTACAGAATCGAATTCCCAAACATGGACATCTGCGCCTCACGGGACTTGAACAGCATCACCAACTGATCTTTGCTGTACTTCGATATTTCCACCAGCATTTCCGGCCACACGTGCGAAAGGTAACTGTAGATGTCTTCGCCCGTGCATCCGGGATCCTTCATGGCCTGCACCAGCCGCGTCAAATCGGCCTGCATGATGATTTGCTGTGTCTGTTCTTTTGTGAGTGTGGCGCCCTGCGTTGGCGCGGCCGGCGGCGTGGGATTCGGCTGGCGGTCCTGCACGGGCGGCATCTCGATCACGCCGGGATCGCTGGGCCGCATTTCTCCGCGCTGCAGCCGTACGGTCTGCAATTGCGCTTCCGATTGCATCCGGAACTCGTGCAGCCCGCTCACCACGCGATCCGCGATCATGGGAAGATTGGCCACCAGCGTCGAAGCTAGATCGGCCTTCGGAGCTCCACCTAAAAATCCGGCTGATTTTACTTCGCTGATCAGCGCCATGGTGTCCTTGAAAGCATTCGTTTCCGGGGGATTGATCAACTTCTGAACCATCGCGGCCATAAGCTGTTTCAGAATATCGTCCATCGGACTGGCGACGGGCGCGCCCAGCCCTAGGATTTCTTTCGCGTTGCGCAGCGTCTGCAGTGGATCGACGGGCGCGGGCATATTGTTTTTCAGCATGGCCATCGATTCCATGGACGCCATTTTGAACATCTCAAACATCCCGCGCATAAACTCCGGATTCATCGCCATGCGCATGGCTTCCACCACGCCGCCGCCGTTGCCCGCGCTGTTGACGGGCATGGAATCACTCGCGACGGCACCAGCGATGCGCGGTTCGCCTTCGATGTAAAAATCTTCGTTGTAGATTAGCTGGGCGTCTTCGGAAACCAGCACATTGAAACTACCGCCGCCGTATTTCTTCTGCACCCAGAACGGATCGATACATTCATAGATTTTTTCCACGGCCATTCGCTTTTCCGTGGTGGCGTTGTAGCGGTACAGCCGGATTTCGTAACGCAGGTTTTTCCAGTCTTCCATCGGGACAGTGGGCAGAAATTCCCACAACGGCGGGCGTTTTCTTTTTCGTGATCCTTCGGGGGACGATTCGGCGGGGACTAATTCGGTGTATGTGGTTTCTTTCTTGATCGTTCCTGGTGCGACGTTTGCAGCCATGTTGCTCCTTCACGCATGTAGAATCCCGCTCCCAGCACCTTCACGCACGAGCACGATAACTTGTTAGCCATCCCTAGTCAATGCTACGGGTTAAAGAGTAGTACCTAGCCTTAAAACTACTCTAGCAAGGCCCTTGTTTGGCGAAACGAAAGGGAACAGTATGCGCAGCGTCGGCAGGTTCCGTATACGGAACAAAATGCCAGATCCGGGCCGACAGAAGCGGTACCCGCCTTTTGGGACTCCTTCACGCACCGGATCGGCACCCTTTCTAAAAAACTAAATGCTCGCCGGATCACAAACCGGATTGCTCTACGCAGCGCCGCTACTCGGCGGTGATGACGGTACGGAACAGACGATCCGGATGATTCGCGGGCTGGTGGATGATGCGTGGAAGGATCCCTTCGTTAACCGCACCGCCATCGAAATCGTGCGCAACGCTGGCGTGCCGCAATACGATTCGCTCGGCCAGGTACGCGCGATCTACAATTGGGTCCACTCCAATTTTTATTTCGTGAACGATCCCGTCAGCAAGGAAGCCGTGCGGCCCACGCGCGATTTGCTGCAGCTATTCGCCGGGGATTGCGACGATATAAACGCCAACGTGCTTCCCGCGTTGCTCGGATCGATCGGATACGATGTGCGGCTGGTGACGATCGCGGCGGATGCCGGAAATCCCGATGCGTTCACGCATGTGTACTGCGAAGTTTATCTTGACGGCCAGTGGATTCCGCTCGACGCTGCGCGGCCGGGCGCTTCGTTTGCCGCTGCGCCGCCGCGTTTCTTCCGGCGCGAATGGTGGAGCCTTACGGATTCCGGCCATGGCGATTATTCGGATGATGCCGCGACGATGGCGGGCTATGGCCGCGCCGGCGTACGCGGGCTGGGCGATTTCTCCACGGATCTGAATACGATTCTTTTGGATGGTTCCACTGTGCTGCGATCCGTCAGCGGGCAGACGGTGCAGCCCGTGGTGGGATCCGCGATCGGGCCGGGCGGCATGACATATTCCACACTGCCCGCGCCCACCACGATGTCCGGCAGTACGGAACTTTTGCTGGTGCTGGGAATTGCCGCGCTGATCTGGGCGGTGGCCTAGTGTACGCGCCACTCACCACGCGCGACAGCAACGGGCTGCATCCGAATTTGCGCGGGCTGCACGTGATGCGCGGGCTGGGCGCGCTGGGCGATGCCATGACGCCCGATGATGCGCTATCGCAGGCTGAATCCGGCGAAAACTCCCCTGATTTTGGTGATGCTTCGTGGAAGTCGTACGCCATCTCTGACATTCAAAACGGAAATATTTATCTGGCACCTGGCGGATGCAGCGGCCAGCCTGCGCCCAGCGTGAATCTATTCAGCACGGCCAGCGGCCTGGCGCTGGGAACCACTTCCGCCACCACTGGAATTTTGGGTGCCACCGGCTTGATCGGCGCGGGCACCGGCGCATTGCTCGGCGCGGCGACGATGGGCGTGGGCCTGATTATCAGCGTGATCGGAATGATTTTCGCGCATCACGCGGCCGCCGTGAAACAAGAACAGCAACTGTACTGCGCGGCGATCCAGGCGGCGAATAACGCGCTGGCCGTGATCGCGCAGGCCGTCGCGAATGGCCAGGCCAGCCCGGCGGATGCTGCGGCATCGCTCGATTCGCTGTATCAACAGGCGTCTTCCTATGTTGCGCCGGCCGTCCAGCACAATCCGTGCAACGCGAATTGCGAACTGATGGTTGTCTTGAAAGCCATCGTGCTTTATCAGGAATCGCAGTATCAGGCTGCAGCGGCGCAGGCTGCGGCCGTCGCGAACGAACAGGCCACAGCGGAAGCGGAAAACGCTGGCGCGAATACGCCGGCATCTTCGCTGACGTCGCCCACGCTTCCGGTGTCGGCGTCTTCGGGGACCACTTCCACGGGCGCATCCACGGCGGCGGTGACATCGCCCGCAGTGATCTCCACCGTGCAGCCCTGGTATGACGAAATCCCGATCTGGGCATGGGCGCTGGCAGCGGCTGGTTTCGCATGGGCGGTGCTCTAATGGGCAACATTAGGGACGGAAACTGATGGCATACGCGAGTCTAAAAACGCGAAACACTTCCGGCCTGCATCCGAACTTTCGCACGCTGCGCGGGATGGGCGCGTACGCGCCGCTCACCACGCGCGACACCAACGGTCTGCGGCCCAGCTTCCGGGGAATGGGCGACATCGGCCCTACGTCCATCACGTTTGGGCCAGGCGGGCAATGGTCCGTCAGTTCCGGGAGTAACGCCACCTCAACAAGTATTGGCGATCAACTTTCCAATTGGCTGGGATCGTCCACCGTGTTCGCGGGCGTGCCGAATTCACTGGTGGCGATCGCCGGCGCAATCGGTTTGTACGCGCTGGTGCGGAGAAAACGCTAATGTACGCACAACTTGATTCGCCATTGCCGAATTTGACGCTTTCCATGCGCGGGTGCCATTCGTGTGGATCGCGCGGGCTGCACGGGCTGGGCGATGACAGCGTGGATACCACGTCCACGTACGATTATGGGAATCTGACGGATCCCAGCAACGATCTGGCGCCGCTGGTTTATTACACGCCGGAAAATACAATTTCGCCGCTTAGTCCTACGGATTTTACGGATTTGCCGTTAACGCCGGATGCGGTTTCGCTGATGAGTGACTATCCCGCGTCGATCGGCAGCGAATTCACGCTGGTGGGCCCGGATCAGTACGTGAACATCCAGACGGGCCAGATCGTTCCGATGTCCGTGGCACAGGCTGTGACAGCGGCCACCGTGCCGCCGGCTAATCTAAGCACGACGGATGCGGCGATCACGGGCGGAACGCTTTCGATCGCTGACGTGGTGGATCCATCCACGGGCACCAGTTACAACGGGACACTCACGGCCGCCGCCGCGGCGCTGCAGGCCACCGGCGCGCTGGTGACGTCCGCCGGGAAATTAACCGCCGCGGGGCAGCAACTGGCCGCGCAAGGGCAATTGCTGGCGCAGCCGCCATCCGTCAGCGCGCAGGTTTCGTCTGCGCTCACTTCGCTGTCCACCTGGTTCACCGGTCAAACTTTGATGGCTGGCGTTCCCAATTGGGGGGTACTCGCCGGCGCGGGCGTGGGGCTCACGATTTTGTCTTCCTATCTTTCTTCGCGTCCGAAGCGGAGGAAACGCTAATGCTTTTTCCAAACAGACAGCGCGGGCAGATGCGCCCATCGATGGGTTATTCACCAGGCGCGCGCACGTTCAGCGGGCTGGGCCAGGTGGCCACGATCGGGCACATGCCGGGATCGAACAAAACGATGGGCGATATTTCCGCCGCGATGGAATCGAACGCGGTGGCGGCCGGTGTGTCGCAATCGGATCTGGATTTGCTCAGTTCCGTGGGCGCATCCGATAACGATATTGCCGATCTGTTGAACGGGACAATTTCTTTGACGGCGCTGTACACGACGCTGGGCGTCACGATCGCGCCGCCCACGCCCGCGCCGACAGTAGTGGCCGCCACGCCGGCCGTGTCCACCGCGCAGGTGCCGCCGGGCAGCACGTTGCTGTACACCGCGCAATGGACGGCGGGAATAGGGAACCTTAGCGTTTCACCGAATCAGGCGATTTCCAATCTGCAAACGGCGCTCGCGGCGCACGGCATGTCCGTGGTGAATGGCCAGGCCACCAGTAGCGGCCCGATCAACTACGCCATCCAGGTGACGGTGCTGGACACGATCGGCAACGCGCTGCAGAGCGATGCGAAATCCGTGCTGGATGCGCTGATGCAGCAAATCGTGGGGAACAATCTCAGCGGCACCATGCTTTCGATCGTGCAGATCGGTAGCAGTGGATCCGTCAACACGGGGATCACGGCCACGCTGGCCAGCAATCCGCTGCAATGGCTGGAAAATAATGCGCTGTACATCGGGGCGGGGATCGCCGCGGTGATTCTCTTGAACAGCTTTCTACAGAAAAAACGATAGCGAAAGGAACGGTGCACCATGGAATTCGGAACGCGCGTTGTGGCGAAGCAAGGGGACAAGGAAGTGAACGGCTATGTGGAATCGGAAGCCCTGCACCCTAAGCACATCGTCAATGTGCGCATCACGCAGCCGGGCCATCCGAGTCACTGTCTGATTCTGCCTTTCGATCCGGAGGATGTTACCCCAGGTTCCATGATCGGCTCTGACGCTGAATCCCGAAAAGTTCCTGAGGATGTCACGAAGGAAGACTTGGAAGGCTTCGCGAAACACGTGGCCAGGCAGGTCAACGGTTTCGATACTCGGCTGACGGATCTGGCGTTTCGCATCACCGCGCTGGAAGAAAAGGCGGCCGCGCCCGTTGTGGCGGATCCGCCGGCACCGGCTGATCCGGCCGCTGACGCGGCGACACCGGCGCCAACGGTTTAACGAGACAACCCATAAAAGACGTACGGCCTGGACGGGGATGGCAGCACGGAACGCCATCCCTTACCAGTAGAAAACGAAAATGAAACGACGCAAAAAAAATCCGATGGAACTGATCGCCATGACGGCCAATCCCGCCGAACTGGTGCTGATGGGCGGGAATCCCGCGCCATCCGCCAGGCTGGACGCCGCAGGCGATGCGTACCGGGATTTTCATGGTGAGGATCCCAAGCGCGTGGACGAAATCCACGAACCATCGCCGCGCCCGGTAACGCTGGCGGAACTCGGTACGTTGCTCGAGCTCCGGGTTAAACGGCCAACCGGATGGAAGTGGGGATCGTTTGATTTCACGGGGCGCAAAGTACGGCTGGCGGCGACCATCAAAGGATCGCAGCTTTATTTTATCGGCGGTGATCAGAAAGTTTCGCGCGGCGAACTCACGCATCTGGGCGCGGATAATTCCAAGGAACTGATCGATCTGGGCGAATGCCTTTTGATCGCGTACCGCGCACGCAAAATGCAGGTGAACGGCGTGGAAGCGAACTACGAACACAATTTTGGCGAGGAAACCGGCGTACGTCCCCGGCTGATGTATGACAGGCGCGGCCCGATGCCGCGGCTGTTCCTCAGTGGCGGCGCGTATCGCGTGGAATCAAGGGGGATCATTAACTGATGCTGGCCGGAACAGAAAACGCAACAGACAAAGCCAATATTGTGATGGGCGGCGCGCGGGATTTCGATTTTTCGATGCGCATCAAGCGGGAACGCGCTTTCGCGGGACCGGGCAAGGGTTACAACATTTTCGGCGTGATCGAAACGATCTATCTGGAACCGGATCGCGATTGCCGCATGGATCCGGAAGACGCCAAAGGCGTGGGACGCCGCCTGTACTGGCCCGATGGCGGCCCGGCGATCGCGCGATCGATTCCGGAACAGGATTTGCTGATCCCCGGCGGATTGCCGCTGCGCCAGGGCGTTGTGTACATGCCCGATGTGCCAGACATCAATCATCCGGTGAAAAATCCGTACAAAGTCGATCGCCACGCGCAAAGCCGGCTGGCGAAGGGCGAAGCGCCACGCGAAGCGCCCATGCGGAAACAGCGGCTGGAAAATATCGCGTCCAGCAAGTTCCAGAATTTTCTGGTGTTTCAGCCCGTGGCGCAGATCGTGATTCTGACGATCGGTGGCGGCCCGGCGCGATTCGGTGCGATGGGCAGCTACAAAATGCCCATATCTTCGCTCAGTAGTTTTGACGGCACCAAAATGGCTTTGTTGATCGATCCGTTCACCGGCGAATGCTTTTTCAAAGGCGGCCGGTACGATCTGGCGGATCAAATGACTGTGAGGGACTAATGCTGGTCCGATTAGTCAATCCGACCTATGACGTGCGCCGGCGTCGGGTCGCACAGAATCCCGGCGGGGAAGGAGGATATATGGCAAAACACAGGAGCACATTTCGCCGTCGCAATCCGTTCGCCGCGGGCAGCATCAACAAGCTGGCCGTGAAAGTAGCGGGTGCGCTCGGCGGTGCAGTAGCCGCAGCCTCAGTTCCCAGCATGATCAGCCCTTCGCTGAATTCGGGATGGGGCGGCGTTGGCCTGGCCCTTGTCGTGGCTTTCGGCGGATCGTATCTGTTGAAGGGCATGAGCATGGATCTGGCCGAGGGAATCCTGATCGGTGGATCCGTGCAGGCAGTTTCGCGCGGGCTCACGATCTTGACCGGCAAGACCTTTCTGACTGCGAGCATGGGTCAGTACGGGCCGCTCAATTTCACGATTCCCACGCCTGCGTACCAACAGCAAGCGCCCGCGATTTCGGCTTCCGCTTCCAAAACATCGGGATCGAAAGCCGCGATGCCCGCCGCTGCGCTGGGCATGATCGGCCGCACGCGGTCTTACAGCAAGTATGTCAGCTAGTCATCTTCACCGCGAAAGCTCCCCTTACCGGGGACTTTCGCTCTGGCTGAAAACGCGCCCGCTGATCGCGGGCAGAGAGGAGTAACCAAAAATGAAAAATCTGAATGCAAAACGCTTTGCGCATTTGGAAGAAATATCGGCGCATGAAATCGGCCGTCCACATTTTCGCCTGCGCAACATGCTGGCGGCTGGATTGGGCGATTTCGTTGTGCAGCCGGAATGGGATTTCTACGGCGTAGCGGTGTCCACCGCTGTTGTCGCACAAACCCTGTTCTCGATCGTGAACGGGCAACCCTACACGATCACCGGCGGCGCAACCGTCACGAAGACGCTGCAAATGACGAGCATGGTGCAAGCCGCGCAGTTACAGGCTCCCGAACGCATGTTGGTTCGCGGAATCACGGTTTATTTCAGCAATGACATAAACCAGGCGGATGCAAACCGGTTCGCCAGCCAAACCATCCTGAACTTTTTCATCTCCACGAAATCGTTCTTTGTGGTTCCGCAAGTCGGAAAACTTCCGGCGGGCGGCGGCGTGTGGGCGCAGCAATTCGGCGCGACAGCGGCCACCACGATCATCGGGACAGTCGGCAACGGTATGCCATCGGAACATCAGGGTTTCCGCCTTACGGATCCCGGATGCGACGGCACGCCCGGTGTCGATCAGTTCCCGAATATCGACGGTATTTTGATCGCCCAGCAACAGGCGTTCAAAGTCGTTGTAGATCCGGCTCAGGCTGCATGGGCACAGGCCACCGGTTTCACCACAAACGCAAATACCACCGTGCCGATCGGCACCGGTGTGAATGCGTGGGTGTATCTGGAAGGCCAAAAGGCGCGCGCGGTTCTTTAGACTGCGTGCGGCTTCCACGAATCCGATGCGGGCCGATCCGCGCGAAGGCGCCGCGGCCCGCACGCAGTACCCCGGCTGGGGAATCCAGAAAGGGAATTACGATGCCAGACACGCAATCGCAAGAGCAACTGCAGCAACTGATGGACGATCCGCAGATGATGGAACTTGGCGGGAATCTGTACATCGCCAAAATGTTCCACTACATCATCAATTTTGTTTTTGCCGGCACGGAGCCACAGAACACGATCCGGCAGACGCTGCAGATCGATAGCGATGCGGATTTTCAGATGCTGATGATCGTGGGCACGGCCGATACGCACAATTTGTTGACGGTGGCCGTCACCGAAGGCGGCGCGGGCGGGCTGGCCTGGCAGAGCTCGCCGGTAAACTTCGACAATTTCTGCGGCACGGCGCAATTGCCGTTCCCCGCAGGATTGATCCCGCAACTTTTGCCGAAAAAGCGCGTGTACCAGTTTGAAGTGGTGAACGGTAGCGCCGGGGCGAATAACGTGCAGATCGATTTCTGGGGATACAAACTGTATCCGGCATCGCAAGCCGCGCAGCTCGGCGCGCAGCCGTCGCAATCCTAAAGCGGAGCACGTCCACGCATCCGGGGATCGCCATGGTGATCCCTGGCGCACGACGATGAAAGGAATGCGCACATAGCGTGCGTAACTTGAAATGATTAATCCGTGGACACAAGGGCGGGTGCCGGGCGTGCGATTGGTGCCCACGCTGGGCGCCTGGCAGAATCGCCGCAAGATGGCGTCACCGGCATGGGTGCCGCCGCAGTGGGCGCGGCTGTCTCTCACCGGGGCGCATCTGTACTGGTACGAATTTCCGGAACTGACGCTCGCGCCGGCGCAAACCGATCTAACGCGCGTCACCGTGAATGAAGATTTTTGGATTCAGGCGATCATGGCAAAGCCGAGTCTGACGGATAGCGGCGGCGATGGTGGATCCTTCCGGTGTCTGATCTACGAGGATCAGAATACGTACAAGTATTCCAAGTACGGTGTGAACCGAAACAATTTTTGCCCGATCGCGCAGGAACCGGGATTGCTGCGGATGCCACATTTCATCGCGGCCGGATCGCCCGTCAATGTACGGGTGCAGAATCTGGATGGTACCAGCCCGAACATAATCAATCTGTGCATGTTTGGCTATTCGGCCTGGTGGCGGGACTAGCAAGCGAAAGGCTGACACAAGATGGCTTACGACAACAACCAAACCACAAGCCCATCCGCAGCGGCGGGACAGCCGCCGGCCACGCGGGCCGCAGCGTCTTCCATTCGCGCGTCCACGTGGCCCTATAAACGCTTCTCGGATAATGCCAACGCGCAAAAGATTTTGCTACGTCCACAGGATCCTCCGCCGGCAAGCGATGATCCCACGGTTGACGCGCTGAATTCTCTGCAAGATGTAATGCAGCAAGTTCAGCGCAGCACGCGGCTGATTTCCGCGCCATGGCTGATCGAACCGCCGGATTCGGAATCGTTTCACATAGCCAGCGGGATCACGATTCCCGGCATTGATGGAGTTTTTCATACCGTTGTCACGGTCACATGCCCGCCTGGCCGTAACGGAGTGCTGAACCGCATTGCAAACGAATTCATAGGCGGCGGATTTACGGATTTTAGCGGCGATCTCGTATGGCAGATTGTACGCAATCCAGGAAGTTTTATTTCCACGGCCGAACGCAACTATGAAAACATCACTGCATCGCTGGGCGCAGTCGTGAAGCCCACGCGGATTTCCGGGATCCGCATTTTTGAAAATGATGTGGTTGCCTTGATCGTCAGAAACGATGCCGTTACGACGTCCGGCCAGATTATTGGCGGGCTCCTGGGCGGGTACTTCTATCCGCGCACGTGGGATGATCAGTTCGATGCACAGGATAAGTCTATTAGCTGGTAAGGGGCAGTGATGGCGAAACGTAAAATGAAAAAAGCCACGCAGATCAAAATGATTCAGGGTGCGCTGAAATCGAAAAAGACGCCGCGCCAGTTCATTCCATCGCTGCGCAAGCGCCTGGCGAAACTGACGGCCGCCGTCGCGATCCTGTTTGTGATGTGTGGCTGTTCGATCACGCAGATTCACGCGCAGGGCCAGGTCTACACGATCCCGCAAACCGTGCAACAGACATTAGCCACGAATGTGGCTTGCAACGGTGGGAACCAGTTTTATCCCGTAAAAAATCTAGGCCAAACACAGCACTACCTGTCCATCACTGCGCCAGGCTCGGTGCCCACGATATTTTCAGCCACCATTGTTGGCGTCAATAGCGACGGATCTTTTACGGTGATCTCGGACACCATGCAGCTATTGACAGGGACAACATCCATAGGCGCCTTGACGGCCACCGGATACTTTCCGATTGTCGAAGTGGAAATAAACTGCACGGGGGGAAACTATACCCTTAATTATTCCGGAACTTCGTCCACGTACAACGGCACCGTGGGCGGGTACCAGAATGCGCAAGTTCAGAAAATTCTCTTTAACGCAGCAAGTGCCGCCACTACCGCATCCGCATTCACGCAGCCACCCTTTTCCAGTGCTTCCGGGACTCTGATTTTTAACGACAGTGGATTGATCTCCGCAGGGTCTACGGTGTCTGTGCAATGTATCGATGGGAAAAATGTTGTCAGAAAAGTATTCACGTATCCGCTGGCAACCGCCGGCGGCACCCAATTTTTCAGTGTGCCACCGGAGTCATGTACGGAAATCAGAACCACCTACACCAGCGGCGGCGCGTCCGGGGCCACTTTCGTACTGGAATACTTTTTTACTGAACCGGGATTGGTGAATTCGACGCTAAGTACTCCGGTGCATATCACTGGGACCACAGCCACTGCGGTAAAGGCTACTTCTGGAACTTTGATCGCCATAAATTTGAATACTTCGGCCGCGGGAACCGTCAGCGTTTTCGATCTCGCGTCAGCATCCTGCACGGGAACGCCATCCACGAATATAATTGCTGTAATGACGATCGGAGCCACGGAACTGGCGCGCGCGATTCCCTTTAACTTGAATTTCGTGAATGGAATCTGCGTGCAGGCGTCCGTCGCCATGGATCTGACGATCGGGTATCAGTAAAATGCTGGCCGCGCTGGGTGATGATCTTTGGACTGATCCGCAAGGGCAGTCTCTAATCGCTCAGGTAGTCGATAGCGGGTTTGATGGCGGGACCGTTTCGCTGATCGTCAATAGCGGCGCGACGATGCAGGATCTGCAGGATCTCCTTTCCGGCGCAACCGATCCCACCACATTGCTGGCAAAGTTAACCGGAGCCACCAGCGCAGCCGCGGCGGCATCCGTGGCGCAGGCGGCGGCCACGCAAGCGCAGGCGCAGGTGGCTGCAGACGCCGCACAGGCGGCGCAAAGCGTAGCGGCGGGCCAGCCCATCCCGGATTCGGTGACGGCGCAACAGATCAGGGCAGGGAATCAGGATTACATCGCGGCGGCGGCCGCGAATCCCAGCTACGTCGCGATTCACGCGCAGGCGGTGGCAGCGCCCACAGTTCCGGCCAGCGCCGCGGTGACAACTCCCGTACCGGCCACGCCCGTGGTAGCGCAGTCAATGATCGCGCCATATGTTGCGCCAGCGCAGGGATCATGGTTTTCAGAGGATTCAACGATTGCAGGGGCGCAGATTCCTAACCTGGCGATCGTGGCCATCATAGGACTCGGCACACTGATGCTGTTCAAAAAGAAGGGGTCGCGATGAAAAAACTTATACTTTTCGTTCTTGTTCTCGCCAGCGCGTTACTTTTAGCGCCGCAGGCTAGAGCGCAATTCACGTCCGTCACGGGGACTGTCGTTGATCCCAATGGCATCCCGTACGCCGGCGGATCGGTATCCGCAACGCTCACGCCGGGATCGTCCAGCGGCTTTCGCCTGAGCGGGCAACCCTATTCCGGCCAGGTGGGACCGGCCACGCTCGACGCTACGGGAACATTCACTTTGAATATGGGCAGCAACGCGCTGATCACGCCCGCCAGCACACAATGGAAATTCACGGTCAACTCAAATCCCGGCGGCATCCCGCTGCCACTCGGCACGGGCGCGCAGACATTTGTAGTCACATTAACGATCAGCGGCGCCAGCCAGAACATCAGCACGCAATTGCAAGCCGCGGCACCTAAGCTGACGAACTTCGCTGGTAGCGGAGGCAGCATAAGCATCACCGCGACGGGGCCTATTGTGGTGACGCCGAGCCCACTTACGGGCACGGGCGTAATCTCTTGTCCTGCTTGCGTGACAGGTCCGGGCGGATCGCCCACACAATTGCAGTTCAACAATACAGTTTTCGGCGGCGTTGCAGGAAGCGCTGTCAACGCAAGCACGGGCGCGATCACACTTACACCAGGGGCAGATACAACCGTTGGGGTGACGGTCACCAGCGCATCTACGACTAGAACGGTGCCGCTTCAAATAATCAAGGTAGGCGGGGACACGAATTGCGCGGCGGATACCGCAGCCTTATGTATTGGGACCGGCGCAGTAGGAAACAACATAGATTTGTACTCCACCAACGGGGATGGTCCCAACATCAATTTTATAAATGGAAACGGTGGATCTGGCGGTATCGAACTCCTGCCAAACATTATGGAGATCTTCGGCAATGGAACCGATGGAAATTCCGGATACATTCAAATGGGGAATTGCGGTTTCGCGCCGTTTGTCTCTCAGTTGTGCCTGTATTCGATAGATTGGACCTATTTTGGAACGAACGCAAACCAAACATGGAAGGCTGGAATTAATGCCGCCACCGGCGAAGTGATCTCTGGTTGGCTGGGCCTAAAGGTCGGGGAAGTGTCGTTTTCAGGCTTTGGTTTCTCCATAGTGGATGGTGTTCAGGCCAACAAGGTTACCATTACGAATCCCGGAACTGATTCAGCCAGTTACAATTTCGTACTTCCAATCACGCCCGGAACTGCTGGACAAGTCCTCACATCGCAGGGCGGCGGTACTACGCCGATGACGTGGACAGCGGCGGGCGGCGGCGTCAGTGGATTAACCACCGGATTTCTTCCGAAGGCGGCAAGCGCCACAACGCTGACGAACTCTCTGTGCGATGAAGCGATCACAACAGCGAACACGTTCACGTGCAGCGACACGCAAGGCATGACGCTATCGGGCGGGCCGCTGCGAGTTACGGCGGCGGGTGCGGCATCGAAATCGCAGATCACAATTACGGGGACACTGTTCACGGGCGGATCCGGGACCACCACTTTCCCATCCCTGTATATCAATCAGGGAACGGCACCTACGAATTTGAGCACGGCCGGGACGGAATTTGGAATCAATGCGCCATCCGGTTTCACCGGCAACATGATCGATCTAAAACTGAATGGCGCCAGCACATCCAGTTTTACCGTGAGCGCATTGGGGGCCACAACCGTTGCGGGATTACTGACGGGCTCGAGCGGCGCGAACTTTTCCGGGTCTGTTCAGGCTGGATCAGCGAGCTTTTTTGGATGGACGAGCACGACGTTTATGTCTTCACCGTCCAGCGGGATCATCCTTTTGCAAAATTCGGCGTTGAATAATTTCACGAGACTGGACATGGGAGGGACAACTTCCAGTTTCGCCGCGCTGCAGCTCAACGGCACGAATTTGCAAGCGGAACTAGCGGACGGATCGGCGCAAACAGGTTTTTCGTCATCGAAATTCAGCACGGAAACGAATTGCTCTAACGCGGCATCTCCCGCCGTGTGCGGATCTGCGTCATCCGGCGTGGTGGCGGTGCCCACGGGAACCAATCCCACGCTCACAATCAACACGTCAGCGGTGACGGCCAATAGCAGGTTTTTCCTAACGATCGATGAAAGCGCCACGATCGCAGCTACAACGTGCAACACGACGTTGGCAACTTTGCTGCAGCCCGTGGTGACAGCCAGAATACCCGGAACAAGTTTTACGATTCAGGTGCCGGCAACGCTGGCCGTGAATCCGGCGTGTGTGAGCTACCTGGTGTTTAATTGACCAGCCTACTACATCCACTTTTGTGGCTGATGGCGATTCCATCACCGTGGGATTTGGCGCTGCCACTCCCTACACGATGCTGCTTACGCTCCCGGCCGGCCACGCGCCGTGGACTGTATTCAATTATGGCGTCAATGGGGAATCTCTCGCGACAATGCTGGCGAATGCTCCCACAGTTGTTGATCCGCGATTCACTTCTGCCCACCCTTCGGTTGACACCGTATGGGGAGGAACGAACGACATCGCATCGGGGGCTACGGTCGCGGCCACCTACGCCAATATGGTCAGCTATGTGGCAGCCAGGCACGCCGTAGGCTGGAAAGTGATCGTTCCCACGATGCTTTCGCGCGTGGGCCTGGACGTACAAAAGAATGCGTATAACGCTCTGATTCTGGCGAACACGGCGGGCGCGGATGCAATCGCGGATTTCACAGGGACGCCGCTGGGCTGCGATGGATGCTATACAAACTCGACGTGGTTTCAGGCAGACGGCATTCATCCAACACAGGCGGGAATTACAACTTACGAAGCGCCAATCATCAGCACAGCGGCAGCACCATTTTGAGGGGTTAACTTATGAAAAAACAAATCGCATTTTTCGTTCTGTGTCTCGCGGCTATCGCATTGATCGTATCCGCCGCGCCGTCTAATCATTACATCCGCGCGGGCGCTTCCGGCAATGGCAGCGGATCGGATTGGACGAACGCCTGTACGGGATTCTCCGGGGCGTGCGCGCCGTCTTCGATGGTCCGTGGAGATACTTATTATCTGGCCGGGGGATCGTATTCAGGAGCGAATTTCAGCGCGGCATCTTCCGGCACAACGCTGATCACGATTAAGGGCGCAACGACTGCGGATCACGGGACCGATACCGGATGGTCTACCTCTTTCGGCGTGGATGTGACGCAGGTCAGTTTCAAGAGTAGCATTGCGTTCAGTAGCTCCTATTGGATGTTTGACGGCGTCATGGGGCCTGTCTGGTCGCGCGTTGCTTCGCAGTACGGCTTCACGTTCACGCCGCAGCAATATCCCATTGCAATTTTCAACGATAGGTCTGTCGTGACGCACGTCACCGTCGCGCACATCGCGGCAATCGCGCCGTCAGGCGACGTGGAAAAGTTTTTCGTTTCCACGGACAACACGAATCCAGGCGTCAGCGCCGTCACCATGTCAAATCTCTATCTCTCAGGCTGGCAAAACGCATATTGGGCGACGTCGCCAGGGAAAACGATGGATAGCTGGATCTTCCAGTATTGCATGTGCCTGAACGGGTTCAGCTCCAACGCGCATCACGGCGAATGGATCAACAATAATTACGGCAGGATGACGAATCAGATCACGCGCTGGAACTGGTTCGACGGCCAGCAAAACGGTACCGGCGTGATCGTGGCCAATAACAACGACAATGTGAACGCTCAGGTTTACGGTAACGTGTTCAATAACATTGCCGAGGGCAACGGGATCATCACCGGCACGTCATCCGGCAACCTGGTTTCCCCGCAGGTGTTCAACAACACTTTCGTCAACTGCAGTTCTGGCGGATGGATCGGCGGAAACGTCACCGGGACGCCCGTCATTCAGAACAACCTGATCTACAAAATGTCGGGCAGCATGTCCGTGCGGGGCGATTACAATGCTTATTTTTCCACGACGGACACGCCAAAGGAAACGCACGGCCAGGTATCGACGGCCAATCCGTTTGTGAACGCTTCGACGCTGAACTATCAGCTTGCGGCTGAAACTTCGCCAGGGATCCCGCTGACCGCACCGTTCAACGTGGACGTGCTCGGCAATGCGCGGCCCGGATCAGACGGCGTTTGGAGTCGCGGCACGTACCAGTTTGGCGGGAGTACTCCACCGCCGCCACCAGCCATCACCGTCACGATCGCGCCCACGGCCGCAACCGTCCTGGTGAATGGGACACAGCAATTTACCGTCAGCGTGGCAAACGATCCATCCAACGCCGGCGTAACGTGGAGCACCAACGCGCCAGGCGGGATCTATACCGCTCCCGGGACCGTTCCCACGCCCGCCACCGTCACCGTCAAAGCCACCAGCGTGACGGATCCAACGAAATCGGCCAGCGCCACAGTGACGATCGCCGCACCGCCGCTGGTATGGTCCTGCACCCTGGCGACGTGTACGGCCAGCGGGGGAATATCGGGCCAGAAAATTCCGGCGCAACTCAACCCACCATCCGGGCCAACGGGCACCGTAACGCTACCGTAGAGGGGGACCAATGCACCATTGGGCGCACATCGAAACGGCGCTGTACATCGCCGCCGCGCTGTTCGTGCTGTACTATCCGCCGAAACAATTGACGGGCATGGGCACGTTCATAGAACGCCATCTGGGCGATTCGGTGGGCTTCTACATTCTGCATCTGGGCATCGTCCTTGTAGTGATCAGCGGGATCTATCCGCAGGTGGCGGGGATCTACTCCACAGGGCAATCGCTGATTCTGGCGGGTACCGTGGCGCTGAAACTGACAAGCAAGCCATCGGATACCGGCGCGACAGTCACGGACACAACGAAAGTGGAGCACGTAACGACGCAATCCCCGGCACCAACTGTGCCGCAGAAAATATGAGCGACGAAGCACAGGAAGTGAGGATTGCGCGATTAGAGGAACGGCTGATCGCTTCGGATAAGGCTCTGATCATCGCGCGGGATGTGTCGGCGGCGCGGGAAACAGCCGCAGTGGCGAACGCCACGGCGAACACATCGCGAATCATCAGCATCATTTCCATTTTGATCACGATAGGGCTGGCGCTTTTTAGGATTCTCAAATAGGCGGGGGGAATGGGGCAACGTGGCCAACGGGACCGTGGATATACCTATCACAGAACGACGTTTGCAGCTTTGGATGGTAGTTATCATTGTGCTGGCCACGTGGCTTTTTACGGCGGGCATGACGTACGAACTGGCTTATTCGTTTCGCGACGAAACCCAGCGGCGCATCACCACGCTCGAGGAAAACGAACGGCAATATGTGACGCGCCCGGAATACGATCATCAGGAAAAGTTTTTTTCAGATTGGCTTACGCGCGTCGAAATCAAACTTGACAGGGTTTTGAGCAAGAAATAGATTTACGCGCGAGGGGACACCATGCCACAAGCCATTCAGGCGAAACATCCGTTTCAACCCGAAATCACGAAGGCGCTGCAGTCGATCCGCACAATTCTGGACTCCACCAGCCCAGAAGCTGACGATGTGGAAAAAATCGTACGGATCGGATGGGCGATCGGCGCACTGCCCGGCGAGCTCCGGGACCAGGTGCTATACGAAGTTCAGAATCGCGTGATGATCGGCAAGATTTCCGGCGTTGCGCCCACGGATCGCCTCTGATGGCCTACGCGCTACACGTTGACAAGCTGGACGATGATGGCCTGATCCGGGTGCGCCACACGTTCTATGGTGACACAGAGGAAGAATGCGAAGCCCTGCGGGACAAACACGGCGCGGGCTGCGTGGCCTTCGGCCCGGCACTGAAAGCGGATCGCATCATCGAAACGTGTGAGGAAATCGAAGAAATTCCGGAATGGGAAGACGAGGAAGACGAAACCTAACCCATGACGTCCACCGACATCCAGAATCTGATCGTCAGCACCGCCACGGCGTACGGCGTGGATCCGCGGCTGGCGCTCGAGGTGGCGATTCAGGAATCTGGACTCAATCCCAACGCCGTCAGTTCCGCCGGCGCGGTGGGAATTTTCCAGCTTATGCCGGCGACGTCCGCGCAATTGGGCGTCACCGATCCCACCGATCCCACGCAGAACATCTACGCCGGCGTGCAATATCTGGGCAGCCTGATCACCCAATTCGGGGACACCGCCACGGCCCTGGCGGCCTACAATTGGGGACAGGGCAACGTCCAGAACGCGATCGCGCAATATGGATCCGGATGGCTCAGTGAAGCGCCCAGCGAAACGCAGAACTATGTGGCGTCGATCATGGCGGCCGTGGGAAGCGAATACTCCGTATCGGCCGGGACCACCGCGGCGGCGTCCACGGGCCAGATTTTCAATCTTCCGGGGATCCCCGGCGCTACCGTCGAAACCGCCGGCATCGGGACGGGCACCAATCTTTCCTTCGGCACGATCGCCATTATCGTGGGCCTGGGACTGGTGGGGCTGATGCTGTTCAGCGACTAAATGAATGCGCCCACCATCGCGGAATTTTACCTTTTGAGAATCAGTAGAGATGTGATAAGAACGGGGACGTTCAAGATGTGGGATGCGGGGCCCGGCGCCGGATGTCCACTCCAGGATCGTTTCTTCCGTCGCGCCGGGCTTCGCGTTTTCGCAAATCCGCAAAAGGCAACACTCGCAGGATTCTATGGACAAAGCATCACTCATCGCCCTGGCGACTGACGCCGCCAAAAAATACGGACTGGATCCCGCGCTTGTCTGTGCGGTGATCGAACAGGAATCCGGCTGGGACACGTGGGCGATCCGCTACGAACCTGCTTTCTTCACAAAATATGTTGCGCCCATACTTGCCACGAAAATGATCTCCGTCACAGAAGCCTATGCGCGCTCGTTTTCGTGGGGACTGATGCAAGTGATGGGACAGGTGGCGTACGAGGAAGGGTTTCCGGGGAAATACTTTTCTCTGCTCTGCGATCCGGCCACGGGGATCGATGCGGGATGCAAACACCTGGCGAAAATGTTTAAGGCTGCGGCGGCCGCCGCGGGACCGATCCCGCTGACGGACGCGGAAACGCAGCGCGAAGCCTTGCTCCACTGGAATGGCGGCGGGAATCCCGCTTATCCCAGCGAAGTGATCGCACGGATTCCCACGTACCAAGTCTAAAAAGGAAGGGTGCCCAGCCCATGCCGAGAATTTTGTACCGTCCAGATGCAAAGAAATACAATGCCATCATCACAGATCACGCACTGGCGATAGTTCAGAGAGATACAGGATTGAGCCAGTTTCAAATCGCCACATTGATTAACTTCAATTCTTCACCGGATAAAATCTTCCAGCTACTAGAGGGAGTCCGCGACAAACACAGGCTGTCCAGCCTGGCGAACCGCCAACGAACTTACTATGGTGCCATTTGAAAATCGCAAAATTTATTCTAGTCGTGGCGCTGATCATCGTGGCGATCGTAGTTATGATCGTGCTTTTCAAAATCGGCTTGCTGGCTGATTCGATCCGCGACAATGATACGCAGATCGCCACGGACTTCCACAACGTCGCCGGCGCATCGATCACGGCAATCAACCGGGGATCTGATTTGGAACAAAGTCTCCACGACGTCACGCAGGGGATCATCCAGCAAACGGCCACGCAGGCGGCGGACCTACAGAAAACGCAACTACAGGTCTACAAAGCAATCACGGATATGAAGGAAATCGTAGTCCGCACCAATAAAAGCCTGAATGACGTGCTGGTGCCGGAATTAAGCGCCAGCCTTCTGGCTTCCACGGCGCTGCAGACGTCCGCGATGCGCAATCTGACGGAAACCACCACGCGGATCGATGCCACGATCGACGCGCTGCAGCCCGGAATCGACGGAATGAACAAAGCGACGGCCGCAGCCGCGATCGCTATGGCAGATCCTGCAATCCATGAGACACTAACGCACGTCGAAGGCGTGTCCGGCAACGTGGACGCGACGACGGGCGACATACGCGCATTCGTCCACCGCGAGACATCGCCCGTGACGGGCACATGGAACGTGATCAAAGCTTTTCTGCGTGAATTCGCAGGACCGGCCGCACAAGTGGCCACAGCGGTAAAATAAAGGGGGTAAGGATGACAGCGATACGATCATCGTTCTATATGAGTTACGTGCTGGCCGCTCTTTCACTATTTATGGCGTTTCGGCCATCACTTGAGGCACGGGCAGCGGATAAGGAATACAAGTTGACGGAAATCCAGAAGCTACGGCTGCAGGTCAAGCTGGATGCCGCAAAGGAAGCGCAGACGCAGATGCAAATCGCGCAATCGCAGTTCAACCAGGCGATCAACGCTTTCAACGATCAGGTGCTGGCCACGAAGAAGGAAAATAATTGGCCCGATACGTTGAAAATTGATCCGCAAACACTGACATTCATGGAACCGCCGCCGGAGCCAAAAGCCCCTACGGAAGCACCGAAGGCAAAGTAATGCCGGGATTTTTCAATTTCATCAAATTCAAAAAGACGGAGACACCAACTATGAGCACGACAGCGGCACCAGTAGCGGCGGCACCGGCACCAAAAGTTTCTTTCCTGAAACGTGTGGGCCAGATCATTGGTAAGATTCTTGGCGTGGTGGCGAAGGATGCCGCACCGATCGCGGATCAGGCGGCCAAAGTAGCGGAGATACTCTTGCCTCAATTTTCCACGCAGATTCAGGCGGCCGATAACCTGATCGACAATATCGCCAAGCAAGCCATCGTCACGGAATCGCTGGCGGCCGCGGCGGCCACGCCCGTCGCGGGACAATCAAAACTTGATACCGTGCTGTCCAACGTGGGACCGGAAATCGACGCCTGGGTGGCCAGCCGCTTCCCCGGCGCCACCAGCGTCAGCGCCGCGGCAAAGGCGGGCCTGATCAACGCCGTGGTGGCCATCACCAACGAGCTGGAAGGCAAGACGCCAGTTCAGGCGACGTCCACGGCCAGCTAAAGTTCACCCACAATGAGGCGGGACACGTTGAGGGTCACACCGCCACGCGGTCGGTGATCGAGGGCTGGGCCAGCGTGATCCCGCTTCACCAGTTTCATGGAATGACAGATGGCACACCTGGCAATCAAAAAACTAAATACAAGCGATGATTTCCTGACGCCGCCAGTGATCGTTGAGGCCATGGGGATATTTGACCTTGATCCGTGCGCTTCCAAGCGACGAGAAAGGCCACTCGCCACCGTTAACTATAGTTTTCCGGAAGATGATGGCCTGATGCTTCCTTGGGTTGGGGCTGTCTTTTGCAATCCCCCGTTTTCTGAATTAAAGAAGTGGGTCAACCGATTTATCTTGCATGGCAACGGTGTTTTGTTGGTGCCAGCGAGGGTAGAAGTCTCATGGTTTTGGAAACTATGGAACCATGCCGATGGGATCTTTTTCACAAAAGGCCCAGTCCAGTATCTGTGCCCAGAAGGAAAATCCCCCCCCCGGTTTTTTGGTGGGGCATTCTGCGCAATGGGCGCTGGAAATGTCCATAGACTCCACAACATCCCATTGAAGGGCGTCCTTGTTGGGGCTAGAGAATTACGGGGATAATCCCACTTCCTACCGCGTGATTCCCTTCCCTGTTTCGTCTTCCGGATGTTCCAGCAAGTAGGCGTCCTGGCGGTAGAGCATCGCCCAGATGGGGTGCCCGTCGCGATCGTGACGATCAGCGGCATCGCGCAGTTCAATGTGGCGGCGATCCTGAAAGTCTAGAAGTTTGTTTTCGTGGCGGCGTTCTGTGAGGTTGTCCATGCACTGAGGATGCCAACGGGACGGGCGCAGGACAATGGTACAGAGGTACTGTTAACGATTAGGTATCAGAGGAAGTTTCCGCGCTTATTCCCCGTTGCTGGCGCGGCCCACGGTCCCGCAGGGGTCTAGTGTCCCGGTCCACAAGTCGGACACGGTGGCGGTGGCGGGCCGATTGGCCCGTGCTGCGCGTGCGCACGTGGCGACACGGCAAACAGTGACATCGCCAGAACAGCTACTGTGATCAGTTTTCGCATGGTTTCCCCCTTTCGTCTGGAATGAAAAATCGGTGGCGCTACTTTTTCTTTCTCGCGCGGGCCGCAACCAACCGCGACGCTTTGACTTCAATCGCTTTTATTTCTTCCGGGCTCAGTCTCCAGATGTAGCCGCTATCGCTCCCGAAACGCACGCCCAGCCGGATCCCTTTCTGCAGGGCGTAGCGTTGCGCGGTGGCAAGCGTCACTTTCTTGAATGGTGGCATCTTCACTTTGATCGCTTTGCCGGGCTCGGCACCCATGATCGCTTTCACCAGGTTCGCGGATTGCTCATTGAATCGCGAACTGCTAGGGACTTGCGACACGGGGACGAATGCCAGATCCAGTTCCGGATCGCGTGGTGTCGGCTTTAATGGACGATGCTAGATGCAGTGTGGTTTGTCGGACTCTGCATTGTAAACACATCCGGCCGTTGAACATTTTGGCATTGTGATTTCCTCTCCAAATAGAAAACTAGTACGCCGCTTCCAGCGATGCGGCGCGGAATTCGTAGCGCAGTACCACGTCCACGGTGCCGGTGTTGCGCCAGATCCTGCCCGCAGCGCGATCGTTCTGGTTCGATTGTTCAGCGAAGCGCACCCACGCGGCGCGGATCCCCATGCGCCAGTGGGAGTAGATGCGAAATTCCTGAAAGCCTTCGATCCCGCTTTCGCGATTGCTCTGGATGGTGCATGGATTGGCCACCGTGGCCCATTGGCAACCCGTGGGGAACACATAATCGAAGTAGGCTCTACCGGGCAGGCCATACCAGCGATCACGCAGCACAACGCCTGCAGAGGGCACCCATGCGGCTTTATCGAACTGGCTTGTCCACAGGCGGGAATAGCGCACCTGGCCGGATGCTGCAAGCCACGAATTCACCCACAGAACGCCGCGCGCGCCGATTACAGCTTCGTTGCCGTCACCCGTGATGTATTTCCTGTCCGGGGACCACTTCGCCGCGCCCTGGACTTCCCAGCGCGTCTTTATTGGAATCTCAGCCGTCACCCCGAAGACCAGATCTGGTAAACGGTAGCCGAGTCCGGAAGCGGATCCCGCCTGCGCATCGATCAGCAAGCGGGATCCCCCCTCAACTCTCCCGGCGGGGACGGATTGGGCGTGACATGCCGGCACAAATAGTAAAATGATCAGGATGATCAGCAAGCCCGTGATCACCGCGCCGGCGGTCATGGCGAACCACATCAGCCGATTCAATTCCGGCACCAGGTGCATTTCTATGTAGGTGATCAGGCAGCCGCAGGTGTGCTCCTGGCAATTTCCGCGTCGCCAATCAGTGTAGGCTTTTTCGATCATGTTCCGCAGGGGCGTGGGCAATCGCTGCATCACTTTACCAGCTTTCTGATTTCGGCCAAGCGCCTGGCGTCCACGGGATTCTGGCCCGGCCAGCCGCCGCGCAGATCCCAGATGTCCAACAGATCGCGCAGGGCCGATTTCAATTTAATCTGACCATCGACCAATCGGCGTATAACGTCCTCATTTATCTCTGCGCGCCTTTTCGCCGTCAGCGTGGCGCGGCGCTTTCGTTTTTTCACTGCCATCGCGTCCTCACGGCGTGGCGGCTGGTGATCACTCGAAAGCCGTCCACGAATTCGACCAAAATGCTATTCATCTTTGGCGCTCGAGCGAGGATCCGGCACGCTTCGCCGCGGCGATCGATGGGCCGCATGGCGGTGGGCTTCCACCACCAGTAGTAACGAAACGTGATCGGCGGCGCGTTCATCGCGGAAATTCCGAATACTCCACGCCATCCAGGGCGCGGCCAGCGCGTTTTTTGCCAACGCGGAAATACATCACTCCATCGCCCTGGTTGTTCATCACCGTTTTGAACGATACGCGCTCCAATTCTTCGGGAGTGAACGCCGCGGGCATCTGCGAAATGTGCAGCCACTCTCCCCACTGTTTGAAAAAGAATGGAACTCCGGATTGGTGGCATCGATACAGCGCATTTCGCGCCCACGCCGGATCCATCGGCCGCGCGCCGGGACCGGATTCCCCGCCGCAGATCACCCAATGCAGCCCATGAAATCCGCACCAATCCACGGGACCAATCGCCGGTTCATAGCTGACGAAGCGCACGGCCGCCGGCGTATTCGATAGGATCGGCACGCGCTCATCCGCAGTGCGCTGACCTTCAACACTCACGCCCAGCCACACGTGCGGCAATGGCCCGGCACCCATTTTGTCTTCGATTAGAGGGACTAGTTTTTTCTCTTGAATTTCTGCATCCGGCAAACCAATGCGATACACAGCCATGCTTACTTGAACGTCGCGACTGTGATAGTCAAAATATTTCCGCATGCGTTCTGGTCGCTTCGTGAGGATTTGAAACGTGTGATGCGGACACAGCGCCATCACAGCAAAGATTCGATCGATCCAGTCATTCGGTACCTTTTCGTGAAACAGATCTGACATCGAATTGACGAAGATTTTTCGCGGGCGATTCCACCGTAGCGGCTGATCCAACAATTCAGGGATCAACCGTACTTCGCCCGTCCATCGCGGATCGCCGGCGGATTCTTCGCCGGGCTCACGCTTCATAATGGCCAGCCCTTCATACGGCTGGCCCGGCCCTGAAAACCGGGCTGCGATTTTTTCGGCGTAGCAGTTTTTGCAACCCTCAGACACGCGCGAACAGCCACGTATCGGATTCCACGTCGCATCGGTCCACTCGATTTTTGATCGATCCGGCACTACGGCTCCATTTCAAAGACGGTATACAGTCCACACTCCGGGCATTTCAGTACGCAAACATCAATGCGCCCTTTTTCTAATTCCGGCATTCGCTGGTAGGGCTTTTCAAATACACGATCGCAGTGAAGGCATCGCGAATCCGGTTCCAGTTTCAATTGATTCAGTCTGCGCGGCGTCATACCGCGATCTCCCGGCGCAGTTTGATTTTTCCGCAGCGATTGCACGTCTTCCGCTGGTAGCACACGCGGGCGCCCACGATGCGATCGCCGTTTAGCCCGGCGCTGTGTACGTTCCTGAATTCGTCCCGGATCGTTTCCCACTTCGCCCAATCGTGGAAAAACGGCCAGCAAAATGTTTTTGGGCGTTCGATCATTGATCATCTTCCGTTTCAAACAGATCGCGCGTGGGCGTTGTGGCGGCCAATTGCTTTAACTCATAGGCTTGCACGGGACGTTCGCGGTGCGCGGTGGCATAGGCGATGCAAATCTGTTCCGCCGTGGGCGTCAGACTATAGATCGCGTGGGATCCGTAGTATGTGGTAAAGCCGGGGACGCCGGGCGTGTCCGGCACATCGATCCGCAACAGCGGCGTGCCCGCAATGATCTGTTCGCTGACGCGCCCGGCCAACTTGCGGTGGCCCATCAGTTCCACGATCGCCCACTGATCAAATCCATCTGCGCTCGGCTGTCTCGCGCTGGTATCTGTATCGGCCACTATTTTTGCTCCACGATGTTGATTTTCATGCCTTCGACGGCCTGGTAGATGTCTTCCCCTGGCGATAGCAGGAAACCTTGCTCGTTCAATTTTTTCAGGATGCGGCGTACGTTTGTGGTGGGCTGATCCGATCCACGCACGCGCAATTCGCGCACCGTGGCGATTATTTCCGTGGGTTTCTTGAAAAATCCGTCAGCGATCAGCCGGGCGCATTTTCCGGCCAGCGTGGTATCGTCCATTTCAATCACCTGGCGCTGCGTGGTGACGCGGATCTCCGGGCGGCTGGCAAGTAGTTCCAGGATGCCCGGATCGTTCTGGGCTGTTTCCTTGATCCGACGATAGAGCGAATCGAATCCTGCTGCTGTGAGCTGGTGGAACGCTACCGATGATGGACGTCCAGTAGTATCCCACGTAGTCAACGCGGGGTTTGGAGTCTTTGCGCCATTCCCCGCGCCGTTTCCTTCTGTTCGCTCCACTATGCCAGTGTTCGCTCCGGTCACAGCGGCAGAGATATCCGATAGGACTTTTGGAATGTCGGCGCAGGCAGCGCATGAGGAACCGCGCACGGGGCAGGTGAACAGGTGGGACACGGCCCACTGTAGGTTAACTATTTTGCGGCTCAGTGCTTCGTTGACGGTTTCATTTTGCATGGTTTCGTCCCTTTCCGTACCATCTTCGCCTCTTGTCGATCCAGCCGCCACTGCAGCAACGCGATCGTGCTGGTAACTGTCTCCAATATCCTGGACATCCCCTGTAGGATTTCGACTATCTCCGGAATCGGAATGGGCGGGATCGCCGCTTTCTGCAGCGGCGTCAACGGCGGTGTCTTTTTCTTCCTCATTGGGTGTTTGCTCCATAATCTGCAGCATCTGCGGCGGTTCTGCGTCCGCCATTTCATCCTTGAATTTTTTCAGGATTTGCCGGGCGCTGCTCACGGGCTCTTGTCCCATGGCGATCGCCTTTGCGTGGACTTCGGAATCCATCCACGCGGGCTGTACATACACTTTTGTGACGTCGCCGCCGGCCAGTCGAATATAAAACTGCCCAACTTTCAGACTGCCAATGTCCCGCGGCGTTAGCTTCGTGGTGACGCCAAACAAATGCGCGATCGCGCGGCCCATTTCGTGCGCTTCGCCCTGGACGCCACAGCCCAGAATCGACACCGCGCGCAGCATCACCTTATCGACGGCCGCCATGTCCTGCGAATCCAGCCACATAAAGTTTTTGTCGGCGGCGCCTTTACGCACCAGCGATTCACACGCCATTTTGACGGGAGAGTTTCGGCCCTGCGGAACGAAGTCCTGTGCTTCCGGAACGATCACGCGCGTGTTGCGTTCCTTGCGGGAGACGTATTCGATCACGCTGCGGATCACCATGCTTTGCGCTTCCATGGAGTACTCGCGCAGGTCCATCACGTTCAGGCCAGGGCGGAGCTCGAGCGTTTTGGTGTACGGCATCCGCTGTAGCTGCGGCATCACGATGTCAAAGTAGGCTTTCAGGCTGGTGTACACGCCCTGGTTTATGCCGGTGACGGGTTTCCGGTCCCATTTCTTGACTTGCTTTTTTCCCTTTTTAATAAAGTAGGATTCCCCATCGATCAGCGCGCGGATGTTGGCGTGGACGTCCGCCAGGGATTTCGCCTGTTTCGGTTCTTCGCAGGCGCGGATGATCCACGCTTCCTCAAAACGCAGTTTGCGTTGCTGCGATGCTTCCAGGATCGCGGACACCCAGCGCCACAGCGGCTGTTCCGGATCGTTGGTGGGCTCACTGAAATATGGCGGGATCGGCTTCGCCTTGATGAAACTGCCTTCGCCGCGTTTGGTGATGAAAGCGATCGCCCTCATGCTGGCCGGTGCGCGATCTACGATGGCTTCGATCAGCGTGGTTTTCCCGGATAGCTGCGTCTGCCCGAAAAATGCGGCGTGGCCTTCGTCGGGGATTTCGACGCGGCGCCCGGATGGGATTTCGAAGCCTAGGAGGATAGACACTATTCGTGATCCCCGGCGTACTTCCAATGAATGATGTAGCCTTTGAACGGCAGACGCCCTTTCCAGAATTCCAGTGCGGGATTCGATCTCACGGCAGCAATCCTTTCGATCGCAGCCACGCGCTGATCCCGAAACCGCAGAACAGCCCGCCCACGCCGATCAGGATGTAGCCCACCACGCGATCGTTGTGCGTGACGGCCAGAATTGTTAGCAGGGCCGTCACTTCGCGTACACTCGCTGTTCCGGATCCGCGTGGCAGACGTTGCCCACTTCGGTCCATTCGGAATAGTCCATCGAAAACACCCCGCGCCACGAACGGCAATAGATCGTATTCGTATCCGGGTGATCCACGGATCGGATCGTGGGTTTCTGATTTTTCACCAGCAACCATCCAAACAGCACGAACGCCGCAGCGCAAATCAGGAAGATGGGCAGAAACTGTTTCAATTCCGCACCCCTGATGTATTCGGCGGCAGCCATTTGATCATTCCCAAGTCGTTGGCCCGGCGGCGGATCGTCACGCGAAACATCATCTGGAACTGAAACCAGCCCTGCACGGCGGGCGTCAGATCGTCCGTCAACAGCGCCGCGAAGCCCGCCGCGTGCTGCATGGTGATTTCGTCGCGGTGATCGTGGCAATAGTGCGCGGCCCACTGGCGGATCGGCCACAGGGGAAACTCGGCACCGCACATGTCGCAAAATATTTTTTCCTCACCCATCAGCGTCATTAGATCGTCCGTGGTGCGGATCAATATGCCTAGGTTTGCGGCCGATGTATCGTGCAGCCACGCATCGCCCACGGGCGCAACGCCTTCGTTTTTCTTCTGCCCGATGATGGGTACTCCAGCATCTTTCCGTGTGAAGTCGTTCATTGCACCGTCCCTTTCGATTGCGCCCTAAGTAGTTCTTCTTTGGTCCACTTGTCGGCCAGCACGCCCATTTCGGAAGCTGGTATATGGGGATTTTCGTCCTGCAGCTTCATCAGCTTGGCGCAAACCAGAAACGCAATACTGGCTTCCTCATACGACAAACCGTTCATCATGGCGCAGATTACCAGCGCCACCGATTTGTCAGCGATGTGCGCGGACTGGGCGTTTAGATCTTTCACCGTTTGATCCCGCCACGTAGCTGCGCCGCGCCTACCACGCCATCGATCTCGTGGCAGTATCCGTCCACTGGGTTTGCGCGCCAGTTCATGCCGGGGTGCGTAGTGTCATAGCAGGGAAGCCCTGGTATGTGCGGATTCGTGGGGGGTGTCCATTCGTCTGTCCAATTAAACGTCTGGTGCGGCTTGGCGAAGCGCATACCGGGAACGATGTTCCACAGCACCAGCCCGATCAGAAACGCGATCACCAGGACCATCAGTGTTTCCAGATTGAGTCGCATACGTTTTGTCTCCTATCTAAGAATGTGCGGCCGCGCGCGCCGCCATGGTGCGATCCAGAATCACGCGATCGAATTCCGCCGAACTCATCCCCCGGCGGCTGGTTCTGCGGCCGGCGGGACCACTACCACGCCCATGCGGATCAGTGTGGGTTCCACGGTTTCGGACGGCGGCTTTGCGGCGCTTAGTTCCTGCACCATCGCCGCCATCTGCGATCCATTGAGCGATTCCAGCCGGTTCACCAGCGCGATAAACGGGACACCCTTCTCCGTCACGCCTTCCCAGACGCGCAAATTCAGCCCGTTCACAATCACCAGCCGTGTCGTGCTTTCCATCGTTGCTTTCAATGTGCTCTCCATTGCCCGCCATAGCCTTGGCGACGGCGGGCCCGTTTGATTTGAGTGCATTTTCCCTAAACTCGCTGGCGATGGGATCCACTTCCGCCAGGTACCGCGCCTTCATGGATTCGCCGCGCAGGGCGAGCTCGCGGCGCTGCAGCCATCCATCCGCCGCCCAGACGATCGATCGCGCCGTGCGGAGAAAAAGTTTCCAGAAATAAGATTTCAAAGGATCACTTCGAAGATGTGCCATACAAACCCTTCCTTGTCCTGAACGGTGCCGATGTACTTTTCTAGAAATGGGCGAATCCGCTGGCCAGTCATTAACACGACAAATGAGCGCTTAACCGCTACATCGTCAGTGTCCAATAGTGCCCACATCACAAGGGCATCATTCTGGACTTGCACCGTCAGGATCATGGCACCCACCGGCATATCAAACGTGGTGTCGCGCCACTGATCGAAAACGTACTTGAAAACCGTTCTCACCGATCCCCCGCGGCGGCGGTTTTACCGTCTACCGCCGCCCGGCGCTGTGAATCCTCAAAACGGTGCATCTCCCCTACGCGCACCGGATCGCCGTACACGGCGGCGTGCGCTT